>Ga0123342_1004613_pt1 | contig 20817 bp, 8 predicted proteins | sample Turbeawhitnodule_FD_89960 | JGI IMG/M metagenome (GOLD analysis project Ga0123342, IMG submission 89960) | Root nodule microbial communities of legume samples collected from Mexico - Turtle bean Mexico white nodule | ecosystem: Host-associated > Plants > Roots > Nodule | place: Mexico: Nepantla...
AGAAACTAATTTAGAAACCAAATTTATTTTTAGTTTCTAAAATGGTCTCTAATTTAGTTACTATTGCAACTAATTATTTTGGTTTCTACAAATTGGTTTCTATTTCATGATTTTCTTGTAGTGTCCGATCAAAATATTAGATAGAGTAAGTTCATTCTTGGCTCCTTTACCTTTGAGTTAGTTTTGATCTGGTTAGGTTTGCCTTTAGTTTAATCTTGCATGTGATACTTTTATTTTCAGAAGTAGTCTCTGTTAGCTCAGGATCTTAGCGGTATAGTTAGATGTGTGATCAAGACTCTTTGGTGTAGGTTAAGTGACCTTTAAGATTTTGGTAGATGTGGAGCTCTTATTGAATATCCGTTCAAGTTCAGGTAAGGGAAGCTAGTTTTAAATTTCCAATAGAACATTGGACTAGAAGATCTGGATGAGGGGGTGACGTGGTTACCAGTCTCAAATTTTCTTGCAAGATTGTCTATTTTAAGACTAAAGTAATATAATTTTGAATATTATATAGTGATTTTTAAGGTGAATAAGTTAATGAAAGTGTTTGAATGGTAATATAAATGAGTTTAATTGTATTTGAATAGTTTATTGAAGTAATATATATGCTTGGTTTGGAAAGCATATATGAGTATGAACTCTTAATGTAATGTGTAGATTTATAAATTTATGAATTGGATATTGTGAGATTCAGAATATGAATTTTAATAAATATATAGTATTTTTCAGGAAATAAAATATCGTGTTAAGATTGTTTAGGATGTGCATTGACAAGGGATTCGTTTAGAATGAGATATCCTGACTCTCCTGAGATAATGGAATCATATATATGAAATTATTCCGGTGGCGAAAGTCGAATGAGGTTCATATGAATGAGTATGTTTTTTGAAAGATAACTAATTTGACCTGTTATATGAGTTAACCCTATCATATTAGGAGAAATATGATATTGAAATTATTTATGCGCATAACTGTATGGATTTCACAGTGATATAGTATGACAGGTGTAGATCTCTGAGTCTAAGTCAACGCACGAGTCTTATGGAAGTATAGTCAAATATCTATGTGTTGTGAGTCAGTAGAAGTCTGACATGTGAAATATGAATTATGAATTTTAATAGACACTTGATGATTTGAGAAATTGTATGAAACTTGATGAATTATGTTTATTAATTTGAAATTGAAATTATATAAAAAAATTATATAGCTAGCTTACCCTTTGCTTTGTTTTTGTGTTTGTTTTCTTTAATCTATGATGATCGTGTTAATTTACACAGGAGCAAATAAAGTTGTAGGTGATAGAACTCCTCAGTGAGCAGCTAGAGAAACAAATGTCTTTATTCTGAATGTTTTGTTTGTAATCTTTTGTGTATATATTAAAATTCCTAAGAAGAATGATATATTTTGAGATAAAATATTAGATAATAATATATGTTCACATGTAAATTATATATTACTTGTTTTACTTTTATTTTATTATATATAAGTAAAATTTATGATCTCTTCTTTGTTTTCTTTCTCCATTATACTAAAGAACTGAAATATATGAATGTTACATGCATATGTCTTTGCATTTTTTATTTTATTTCTAACTTCAAAGTCGAAATAATAAATAGTTAGCTTTATTTTATAATATTTTAAATATATATGATTCTAACAAGTAAACCAAACATGTTCTAAATGAAAATTTCCATGTTCCTACTATTTACACGTGATCATGTCTGCTCCAGAGTTGGAGCATTGAAGGTTGGAACGGAAGGACAGAACAATAAGATAAAAAAACAATTTTAAAATGTGTGCTCCACACATACATAAAATAATCATAGGTCAGATTTTGAGTTTAATGAAGGGTCCCATATATAAATTGTAGTAGGTTCATATTTCAACATTATTTGGAACCCCTGGACCCTACTTTATCAGATCATCTTTTGCTTCTCTTCTTTCTCATATAATCTCTTTTTATTTCTCTTTTATTAATTCTTTTTTCTTATCATCAGTAAAAATAAAGAAAAATATATTCTAACCATATATTTCCTGTTTTGTATATATAATTAAAAAATAATGAGAAATTAAAATCTTATTTATGTACATTTAAAATATTTTTTTACTTCACTCACTCCAAAGAGAGTGAAGATTCTGTTATATTATAGGTAAGACTCCTGGTGTTTCTTTGACTCAATTAAATTCACTGTGATTGAATTTATGACCCGACACATACCATTCAAATCCTCACCCAGTCTAAATTTGAATTGGGTATGTCGAAACTAAATTAAAAAAAATAACTTTTTTTCATATATAAAACATATATTCAACAAAATTAAACTAAATATCACTTAAATCAACAAACATTCAACAAAAAGAATAAATTATTGTTAATTAGGTTTAATATGTAAGTGGAATGTGTTTCCATTTCTCGATCTCTAATTAATTATTATATTTTGATATCAAACAAAACATTAAAGAAAAAAGTGGCAATAACTACTTGCTTTATTGAATGCACCTTATGTAAAGCATCATTTGTCTAGATCATTGAATGATGGAAAGTCACTCCTTTCAATCTCTTCACCATCTTAAGATCTATATGTTTACCTAATTTTGGAATAAGATTAACAATTTTGAGGTTTATATTTAAGTTAATTTTACATGCAAATTTTTCAAATTAACTTCATTATATTCACTGTCATTTTGATAAAATCAGAACGAAATTCTACCTAATACTAAAACAAATATAAAGGTATGTTGTTAATTTTTTTGTGAAATTATTTATGCTCCAATTAACAAACAAAAAATCTGCAGGGTGGGTGGCAAATCTAGTATTTTATTTGATGTTTATAAAGTAGTTTGAAGTTCTAATATTCAAATTTGGAATAAAGATTCCATCAATCGGGTCCAACTAGACAACTTGAAAGTGAGAAATCCGACTACAGTATTGTGATGTTTAATGAAAGCTACCAGCCCCTACATGCAAACATTTTAAAAAGAGTAATCTTATCAGATGATTTTAATTAATATTATCTATACAGCTAAATTGGGCTATTGCATAAAATGGTGCAATTCATTTTGAATTTTATTAAATAGGAAAAAAAACAATTATTAATGTTGGTAATTTGTTGGTATCTCGTCTATTTGGTTTGTTTTAGTGAAATGTCGGATGAAGTTTCTGTTAAGTTATGATGTTTCAAAAATGTTATGTAATTAAGCTGCTCATATTTTTTTTGTATAAGGGTTGAATCACATAAAAAAAAGTGAATAATTTGTATTTTGATAACACAACTTTACTTGAAATTTGAAAGTAATTGTATTAATGTTATATGATTTTAATGCAAGGAGATGTTTATGAAAAAAAAATGTACTTGAATATTAAAGATATAGTTCAAAAATAATATTTAAAAGCTGGTGTAATTTAAAGAACTTTAATTAGTATTGATTTTTAGAGTTTTATTGAAATAGTATGGATTATGTATGAATTCAGTGTAAAATAAGAATAATTAAATTTATATTTAAATAATTGTTAATTGAGATGTATGAATACTTAATATCTTAATAAAATGGTGTAATTTTTTATATTCAATATTTTGTGAAAGATTCATATTAACATATTTATCTAAATACTACATCTAATTCATTAAAAACATATTGAAAATTCATCCTTAACTTCTTACATTAGGATAAATCATACACCTATTTCATAATTCTCATAAATTAAATTTTTTCAACTTCTCACTAATTAATGCTTTAATTTACATGATCATATAATTAGAAAAAGCATAAAATACCTTATTTTCTTAATGAATTTCATCCTTTAATACTATAACCCTTGGGTTTCAATAATTTCCTACTATCATCCTATACATGATTAAAACATTTTACATTTATTACATCAACAATAATTTCCATACTGATCTCATGCCTACTTTATCTTATTCCCACATTTAAGTACAAAGATATACATATATGTTTATTATTTTAATAACATATTATTTACACATTTAAATAAGCATACTATTGAGTAGATACTAATACTAATTCCTTTTATTTAGAGATAGCATGCCTATACGTAAATCTCTCCTCACAAAAAAATCTTATCCATCAATTTCAATTCTTCAAATATGAAATCTTACACCAACAGCCTCTCTCATTTACAAAATTATATATATATATATATATATATATATATATAAATAAGACACTTATTAAGATAAAAAATCTCATCGACTATATTTGAAAATATGCAATCTCACTATATAACAATATTTTGGTTATTTTTTTAAAAAAAAATCAAAGAAACTAAAAATTTAAAAGCATGAAATTTAGTAAAATAAAAATATGCATCTAATATTTTTTATTCATTAAATTTATTTCTACAAAATATCAATTCTTTACTGTCATATACTTTTAACCAAATGCGGCAACCTAGATTGAACAGAAGGAGAAACATTCCACTGATTTTAAAAATTAAAGATCAAATAAAACCTTTTAATAAGAAAGAGATAAAACTAAGTAAAAATAAATAAGAGAAAGGTAATTTATTAGAATTAGATCGGATGGATAATAAAGCACGCAAGTCATTTTTATTTATTTTTATCGATAATAACAATTAAATATAAATTGTGAATCACTTTAGATGTGGTTCAACCCTTATACATAAAACAATATCCAGAGATTGACACAGAACACCTACCTAACACCCATTATCGCTAACCATACAAGAAAAGCCTAACGTCCCATCAAACGACCATGCAAAGTCATGATTTCATTAATTCACTAAAAGAAACATTAAAATCCTTTGATATTAGGCACAAAGAATGACTTAAGTATGTCTCGTTTTTAAATGTAACACTTGATAAGTTGACCCTCATTTTTTTAAAACATTTTAAATTTTAACGTATAATTTATTAACATTCAAATTATTTACATTTCAAATCAAATACTTATACCTTTTTTTACGATTTTTTTTATTTAGAAATTTGTTAAATTTATTGTGAATAGATTTAAGATTTCATCCTGATTTGAATCATTTTCATTCTCACTCTTCCTTTGTGTATTGGTCTTGAAAATTATGCTATGCACTTTCTTTTCAGAAGTTTTTTGCCTTTTTAGTTTGTTCCGCTCTACATCGTGCTCTCAACTTTTCAAACAAATTTGATGTAGATAGTCTTGACAAATCCTTGGATTCTAAGATTGTTGTAACCTTTGATTGCTAGCTTTTATCCAAGCACTTCAGCACTTTGATATTCAGTTTTTCATTGTCAAAGACTTTGCCCCAATTTGTCAAGTGATTCAATATGTGTGTGAACCTTTTATGTACATATGCTATGATTTCTTCTTGCTCATCCTGAACAGTTCATACTCCTGAGTAAGAGTATGTTTTCTTGCTCTTTTCACATAATCAATTATTTAGTGTGTGACCTCTAAGATGTCTCACATCTCCTTGGAAGAACTGCACTCAGAAACCCTGAAGAATTCATCCATATCCAAAGCAGATGCAATAATAGTTTTGCCACAAAATCATGTTGAGTTTTTTTCTTTTCATTTTCAAACCACTCAAACCATGATTTAAAAAACAATTGATTAAATTTTTAACACAAATCTTAAAGCACAATCTTGTCAATCACAATCATAGTTTGAAAAGATTTGAATCTGTTTAAGAAATAAAATTTTGAATTATTTTGAACAAATTATATTTGATATAACATATATTTTTTTTTTCTCATTAACAATGACAGAAAAGAGATTTTGTAGATTTCAAGAGACGTGCAGAAAATGCATCAAAAAGTTTTTTAAGAAACTCTTTGATTCAAATTAACTTGTTTAAAGAGTAATAAATTTTAATGAATAAAAACATAATCAATTCACAATGTAACACTCAATATTTTTTAACACATTTTTTTTGGTTATTTCAGAAGAAGAAAAAAAAAAGCACGGATGACTTTTAACAGCAAGTGCACCGCATTATCATAAGTAATAATTTGTCCGTAAAAATGGATATCAAACTCACAAGGAACAGTTGAACAATCAAGTAAAAGATCACTAAATATAAAACAAAATAATAAAAGTGTGTTGAGATTTGTTATGATGATAATGCTTAATAAGAAAACAAGTTAAAGAGTTTATTGCTTCAATTGGAAAAATAGGGATTGTGGTTCATCTTTCTCACTCTTTTGTATTTTGATTAACATGACAATATTGTGTCCTTTGATTGATATTGATGCCCATATAAAAAAACATTTATATTGATTCCTCGCATATAAAATTATTAAGATGCTTTGTAAATATCGATTCATCACATATTTATAAAAACAACTTTTTTTTTAATAAAAAGCTTTCATGTATATTTATAAAAACAACTTATCCTTAAGATCAAATGTTGATAGCAATTAACATTTCAAATCTATTCCTAACATTCAAATATGTTAAGTATTATCATTTAGATCAAAATCTTAGAAGTACTTTCCAATCAAATTTAAGATTCTAGATCATGGTAAACTAAACATTACAAACAAAACAATAATATCCATCATCAATCAACAACATAATATTGTGTTTAGATATCACCTCAATACATAAGATTTTGATGAGATTATTCCCAATCCCAAAGGGTAGAACCAGTCACACATGATGGTCATTACAAGCAGGGAGAGCAAGAAAAGAAGATTCCAAATTTTTCTCCTTCATGGCTACCTCCTCTAAGGTTTTTTTAACATATTTTATTCTCTCAATTGGGTTACAATTCACTCAATGGTTTTTTCCTCTCAATCTTGCACGTCTAGGGTTGTGCCTCAAGCCTCTTATTTAACCTAATTTTATTGGGCTTAAGTGACTTATCGCTTGGGTGCTAATGGACTCGCTTGGACGAGTAAAACATAAAAAGGTCCAACGTTACTAGAGTAATCTCGCTCAAGTGAGAATGAGCTCGCTTGAGTGAGATCCACTGATGGCGTTTTGGCTTTTTGTGAGTTTGGGGGCAGCTGATGTTAGTGCATTCCAACTTTCTCTTTTTAGCTTTGTATATTCTCATTTTGCTCAGTTATCTTCATTCTTCCCTAGAATCCTAAAATTAACATAAATTTGGGAATAAATCGTTCATATTTAAATTAAAATAACAAAATATGTAAAAAGGTATAATTTAATAAATTAGGGGTTATTTTATACTTATTTTAGCAATTAATACCCATATGTACCTATATTTTAATATGAAATATTATTGAAATTTGACACTTATCACATATTTGTACAGAACAAAACAACAGATTGATTTTTACAAACAATCAATTGATTAAACCAGAACAAGATATTGTGAATCAATAAATGCAACAGGACCTTCCAATTCACAACAACACTTGAAGAATCTTTGACCTCTATCTAGATGATGAAGATTAGGCACTAAGAACTCTCAAAGATCTATCAAAGACTCACTCTTTCGTAATCTACTCACACTTAGGTTCTCACTAATTGTAAAAGTATAAATTGTGTAAGTAAAAAAAAACTTTTTCTAAAAACAAACACACCCTTTTATAGAGTTTTTAACATAAACGGTTTTAAAACAGAAAATGATGCAGTAAGTAAAATCAACCAGTTAAAAATCAAAATAATTTGTTGATTTTACTTAAAAATTGTAGTTTGTATTAAACTGATTTTTCTAAAATAGAATGTATTAAATTGAAAACAATTCTTATCTTACATATAAAAATATGGTTTTTAGTATATAAAACATATTATAGAAAAATCTAAAACATTTCAGTATTTTCAATCAATTGATTTAAAAGATAACAGATTGAGAAATTGTAACTTTCTAGAAAAAAAAATTAAAACAAGTTGAAAACCTTTCTAACTATTTGAAAAATATTTTGTTATTTGATCCTTCATCATTCCTAAAGATAAAAGATAAATCAAGACAAACAAATTAAAACATAAGCTAACTAGACACATAAGGCAGCAAGTCTTCAAACATGACTTCATCAAACACTGAAGTGAGAATCCTTGAGATGTCCAACAAATACTACTTTAGTATATTTGAACTAAAGTCGTGCCAAGATGACACAACTTGAGTATAATCAAATTTTATCTAAAATCGTGTCAAGGTTGCATGACTTACCCGTTTTGATAATTTTTTAAAATTTAATCAATTTTAGTAATTAAGAGATAAAATTGCACAAATTAATAAAAGTGTCAATAATTTCTTCATCTTCATTAATCAATGATTTTCTCTATCAATATTGAGAAATTAGTTTTCAAGTTATGTCAACTAATTTTTTATTTATTGTTATAAGTAAAAAAAGATTGCCTATGCATCATTTTTTGCCAGTTAAATAAATATATTGTAATTTAAAAATAAATGTTTACATTTAATGAAAATCAAAATACTCTATCCGAAAAAATGTAATAAATAATCTTCTTCTAAACAAAACATTTAAAAGAATAATTTAAATAAAAAACCATTTAAAGTAAAAGTATTCCAACTTTTTAAAAATTATAAAAAAATCTTAATGCAATAGAAGCTTTTCTATATCTGTGGTGGTTTTCTTTATCAAATTCATTAATTTGGACATTCTTGAGGTGTATATGTCACATCAACTTGTCCCGGGGTCATAGAGGAAAGTTAATTCACAATCAGATTCATATAAAAATGGAAAAGAAGAAATGACAAAACACCAGTCTCAGCATCCCTAACAGGTCAAGTGGCATACTAAAAAAATGATACCTTAGTTAGTAGGGTAGGGTCTCACTCATACTAACCTTTTGGGATGAGAAGTGTCCAAAGGTGTTAGGAAGAATAGAGCAATCCCATACTCACAATTTATTAATTATTCCAACTCTTTCTTTAATTCACATTTCTCATCAACCCTATTTATTGCACTTTCTTCTTTCCATTTTTTTCTTATGCCAATGCATAAAAAATAAATGCTTTTAATGAATATCTATAAGTAGTAAGCATCAATATTTGGACTATCTTCTTGTTAACTAGGTGGATATACACTCCTTGTTATTAATTTTTATTTTAATATGTTTTTTAAAATTAAACAATTAAAATAAAGTTATTTACAAGAAAAATAATTATGAATTAAAATTTATTAAGAAATTAATTTTATAGATTTATGTTTTCAATTAAAATATCTAGAATTAAATTTATTTGAAAATAAATTAATCTTATGTAGAGATGGAGAAAACAGAAAATTAAAGGTTTATTTAAGGTTAACAATAGAAGTATAGGTGTGATGTGTCTCTTAATTTTTTATTATACATAATATTTTTTTGGCCTTATACATGTTAATAGTGTTTGTCTTAATGAGTGGAAATATATATTAATATTAATAATAATCATATTTTTATTTTCTAATAAAATAAAAATATTAATAATTATTGTAAATTTTAAGTTTTAATATATAAATAAAATTTGGTATCCTGTAAAATTTGCAGTGGTAGACTATGGCTACCTAGACTCTGTTAAGGACCACAACTTGATAAAAATTTATAATTTAAAAATTAATATAACTAGATTTAATAAATAGTATAAATATATCGATAAATAGAAAACGTTGGATTCTGTTAAATTTTGAGTAACAAATAATTTGAATGCTCTTGAATAGAAGTAATAAAAGAGATGTTTGTGGAGACTATGTAAGAGGACTATCAAAACATACTTGTTATGGAAACATAGCCACATGCTTAATTCACACTTTTATACATGTGAAGATTTTGCTTATTATTAAAATCTATGTTCGAAGTTTCATAGATCATTTAGAGTCAGTAGATCATATAGAGGTATAAGAATGTTTAGAGAAATTATATTGTTTATTTGAGCTTCTAAAGGTATTAGATTGTTTATTCTGAATCATAGTTTTTTAAGCATATTTTTTACTAATTCAGGTTGATTTTCAGTATTAGTTGGAGTTTTCCATTCCTAGTCAAATTATTATGCATGTGACTTGTAAATTATTTGGTGTATTTTTTAATGGAACTTAGTTAGACAATTTTGTTTGTATAAATAGGATCTTGTAATGAACAATTATTTTTAACTTAGAGTTGAAAGTTGACTTATGAGACTTATGAAATAAACTTTGTGTTGTAATCTTAGATTTTTTTGTTTTAGTAAAATTTTAACCATGGACGTAGACTAGGTTTTAGTTGAACCACGTAAATTTCTATGTGTGATTCTTTGTTTATTTTGTTCTTGATTTAGAGATACAAGAATAATTTTTTGTTTAAAGGAGAAGTGGTAGATCATATTGAAGTATTTTCTCTAGCACATGTCAAAGTTTGGTCTTAGATCAACTCAAAGATACCGTAAGTGAGTTTCTCGTTCTCTTAATGGTGTCTTAAACCCTTGGTATGTACGTACTCGATTTAATGCTGGTGCGTTGTTTTATTCTTCAGTTATTAGTGTTAGAATGGAAGTAGAAGATTAATTTGTGGATTTTAGATACGAAGGTGAAAAGGAACTTTTATCTTTTATTCTCTGTATGAGGGTTTGACCACCCCTTAAGTGGGCCGGTTTAATTTAATTGCTTATTGTCGATAAAAAAGAAACCTTCTTCGTTCTTGCAGTTTTTTTGTTACCGCCTAGCGTTTGTATACTAGATGGTGTAGTGAATTTGTTAGTATGTATCTAGCTTGAAACAAAACCTATATCCTTAATGAACTTGAAAATAAGTGTTATGTATTCAAAGGTGAGAGAGGGGTGTTGAAGGGGCTATGGTAGTCTTAAAGGTTGTGGGAAAGAATGACTTGTATGCTTTGGAAGGTGTTGTAATATCTGGGTCAACATTTGCTTAAAAAAATGTCTACTCCAAAAGAGAGTTATCACTATCAAAAAATCATTAAATAAAAATCAATTTTAGAGACAAAAAATAATTAGGTGTTATATTGACTAAATTAGATACTATTTTAGAGACTAAAAAAATTATTGGTATCTAAATTAGTTTCTATTATTGATAAATAGTTTCTAAATCGGTATCTAATTGACTACCAATATTTTAAAAACAAATGTAGATTCTAAATAATTGGTAGCTAAAACCTAGTTAGCTAATTAGATATCAATTTATAAACTTTTTTTTATCAATAATATAGAAACTAATTTAGATACTAATAAATTTGTTAGTGTCTAAAATAATATATAATTTAGTCAATATAGTAACTAATTATTTTTTGTCTCTAAAATTGATTTTTATTTAATAATTTTCTAGTAGTGTATGACACAAAAGGTTGGGTCATGTAAGCAAGAAAGGCTTAATGGAGTTGGACAAACAAGGCTTGTTTAGGACTGATAGAATTGACTAGTTGGCATTATGTGAACATTACGTCTAGGGGAAAGCCTATAAAATTCATTTCAGAATGAGTCAGTAGAGGATAAAGGGGACCTTTGATTATGTTCATGTTGATCTATGAGGTCCATCTCTTATTCCATCACACTCTGAAGTCAGATACTTATTGTCGACTTTTGATGATAATTTAAGTACATTATGAGTTTATCCTAAGAAGACGAAGCAGTTGAGAACTTTAAAGGTTGGAAGAGTCTAGTAAAAAATCATAATGGTAATACAATCAAGCGACTAAGAATCGATAATGGTCTTTTGTTCTGTCTCGAACTATTGAACACCTTCTGCAAAGAGCATGGCATAGCAAGGCACCAGACGATTGCATGAACTCCTCAAAATGGCCAAGTAAAGAGATTCAATAGGACTATTCTAGTGATAGTTGTCATTTAGCAGTCAAATTAAATATGATTCCAACATAGACCTAACGCTAGAGAGATGATAGTATAATTGTGGTCAGATGACCCCAAGTCGTCTCCCAACGAATCCAATAGTGAAATTAGTATATCAGTGTTTAGAATCTATACGCAAGCAATAAAAGTTAGCAATAACAATAAAGAGAAGGGGGTTGAGATAGTTGTGCAGAAAATATAAAAGAGATTAAAATAGCAATTAAAAAGCGGTTGATCCCCAAGTTCTCCCACCATTGAATTCTTCACAAGTTCTCTAAAAATTATTATTTTCTCAATCCTCCAACGGAGCTAGACCAAATTGAACATGCGCCAAACTTATTCAAGTGAAGTTCACAAGTAAAACATGCGTTTATTGGTTTAATCAATACCCACTTTGTTTCATGTGTATACTCCATGGGAATGCTTATCTCCTCTCTCTTGAATCATGTGCCCAAGAAATTAATTAGAACAATGTGAACTAACTAAGAAACCAAAGTTTAAGATAAGTAAAACTCTCAATCATGCATTCAAGTACAATCTCTCACAAAAACCAATTTTCCAGGAGATTAGAATATTAAAATATTTGCTATAAGGAATTAAAAATCGAAACTTTTATTGATCAAAACCTCGGAATTCAATGGGGAATTGCAAAGAAATCAACCAAAAAGGTTTATCCTTCCATGCGGAAACAAAACAAAAAAATTACAAAGAAGAAAAGAAAACTAGGTCTAGAACGTGTTTTCTCCTCTAAAACACGATCAAAAAAGCTCTCTCTTCCTTCCTCTGAAGTCTCTTTTATAATCTTCTTTTCCTTGCACAAAATCGAATTAAAATCTCCCTTATCATATTGTTTTACAATTATCAAATGTTTCCTTTCCTGTTTCAAATTATTAAACATATATCTTCATTCCCAAATAGTTTCCAATTTTATTCTTGCTTCTCTTCCAGAAATATTGTTTACAAATTTCATCAGATTTGTGCATTGATTGTAATTGATTCCAACATTGATGTGAGAGACATTGCAGAAGATTTTCTTGAATAATATCTTCAAAGTATATCCCGGTAAGAATTTGCTTTCAATTCCTTTTCTCATATATTTGCATATTTAATTCTCTAATTCTTTATTTCAGATTTTGTTTCATGTTTTGATCCAAAAGAAGTAACTTATGTTAAAAATACAAAATTAACAGAAATAATAATTAAGGCCCAAATAAACCCAATTAGAAGAACATTAATTTAAATAATGGATTTATATATTATTTCATTGCAATAATTTATAATTAAAGTTAATAAGTGTAAATAAAATTATGTTCATCATCTGGTATGAGTGAGGTACATGACATTGAGTGCTAAAGTTGCAAATAATTTTTGGGTTGATGTTATTACCACTGTTGCATATCTAATAAACAAATGTCCTTCAATTGCATTGGAAATGAAAATCCTTGAGGAAGTCTAGTCATGACAACCTCCCAACCTTGATCATCTGATAATTTTTTGTGGTGTTGCCTATGCTCATATTAGGCAAGATAAATTGGATGGGCATGTTGTAAAACGTATGTTTCTTGGGTATCCAAAAGGAGTGAAGAGATATTGTCTATGATGTCTAAAGCTAGAATTCAAGAAATGTATCATTAGTAGACATGTTGTCTTTGACGAAACTAAAATGGCTTACAAGCGAGAAGTTTATGAATGTAAGCCGATTGATAGTAGCGATGTTAAGAAGGCTGACATTGAGAAAAATTCTTAATAAGGTTGACATGAAAAACTTAAAACCTATTTACACACCTCATGCTTCCCACTACAAATTGAGTGAGATGAACAATGTCCTGAGACCATGGAAGAACAATGTTATATGGATGGTCTTCCATAAGTTAGCCTCGTTGGTTCTGTGATATATGTTATGGTTTGCTCATGTCCTAACATAGCTTATGTTGAGAGTGTTGTAAGCATGTTTATGTCTAACCCTGGAATAGCATATTGATAATCTCTTAAGTGAATCCTTTTTTACTTGAAAGGATTACTTATAAGAGTTTCAGTTTATGGTGGATCTAGATGATCTATCGAAGAAGTTCCTTTAGAAGGGTTTGTTGAGTCAGACATTGATGGGTGTTTGGAAACTAAAATATCTTTCACTAGCTATGAGTTTAATGCTTATGATATTACTCTAGTTGGAAAGCTAGTCTCCATAAGGTAATGACTTTGTCAATCACTAAGACAAATTATATTGTCATGACATAAGCTGTGAAAGAAGTCTTGTGGCTTAAGGGTCTAGCCAAGGAGTTGAAAATGAAGGACCAAGTTATAATAGTCTACTTTGACAATAGTAGTGTGACACAACTTTCAAATAATTGAGTCTACCATGAAAGAACAAAACACATTGATGTGAAACTGGATTTTGTGAGAGAAAAGATTGTTCGAGGATCTGTGAAGATGACGAAGGTCTAAACGAATCATAGTCTCTCTAATATGATCAAAATCTCCATTGCTTCAATCTAATCCATCTTATAGGTGATAAAGTCTCTAATGAGCTTAAAGAAAGTGAGTGTTTTATCACTAAGAAGATTTGTGCTAAACAAAAGTGAAAATTTATAAAAATTTAGTTTAGTAAAATTTATGTTCGAAGCTTCCTAGACCGTCTAGAGACATTAGACCGTTTAAAGATATTAAATTGTCTTGTAGTTCAAAACCGTCTATTTATATGATATTGATGAAACCATTTATTACTTCAATTTAGCATTTTCCACTCTCTAAATGACTTATAACATGACTTGTCAACTGTTTATTAGATTTTCAATTGAAAGTTAGTTAAAAAATTGTTTTTATAAATAAAACCTTTTAATAAACAATTAAGTTCCATTTGAAAGTTCACTAATGAGATTATGGAGATAAATTTAGTGTTTAGATTTCAATTCAGCCCCTAATTTTTTTGGGTTATAATTCCGGTTCAGTAAATTTGTCAGTATTTCTTTGCAAAACGACCGTTTTTTTTTATCAGCATTGCAAAACGACCGTACCTCTCCATTTTAAACACTTACTTTTTTTCAAAAGCTACAAAGACTAACCCACGTTTGTTTCTATCAAGCTTCCCGTGTCATGAACATTGGGAAAATATTCTCAACAAATGCCTTCAAGTTGGATTGGCTCACAACATGCTCTAACTTTGCCATCCATGCACCACGCTATAACCACGTGCCAAATCACTCACTTTCATAAAAAAATAACAATTTCTAAATATATAAAATATTATATTATAACTAATACAAATTAATTTTGTGAAAATATTTCAACATAGATTCTTACTTTCACTCTTTGGAGATGAATTATGAGTTAAAGAGTACATTGGTAAGTAATAATATTATGGTAATGGAGTGTGTGTACGGAGGAGGGAGTCTGAGTGTGACTTTCTCTGTCGGAATTCTGTGTCACACCAGACAATTCAATGAAAAGTTACTTGCTGTAATGCACATAACTTTGACGTAGACAACATCAAACATAACAAAATTAAAATAAGATGAACCAAAAAATTGATGAATAATTTCAGCTAAATACGGTAAGAGATTGCGAGAAGAGAATATAATTTATTTAATTATATATGAATAGTTTTACGACCCCTGCAAACGCAGATGGTTGAAAACTACAGAGCATGCTAGGTTGTACTGTTACGACAGATGATGCAGCAGAGCGCAGTGCTTTACAACTGTTAAAATACACCCACATTCATAAACAAAGAAAAATAGCAGAAACGAACCCTATGATAGAAAATAATTTAAAGTTTTTTTATGAAAGACAAAACGCGGAAACTTTGCTTCCATTTTTCTCTTTCGTGCCCTTCTTTCCATCTCTTTCTTTATTTGTCGCACATATTCTTCACATCCTACAAAACATTAGAACACATGCACATATTATTATAGTGTCTGTCAATTTCAGTGAGGGGTACGTGGTCCCTATAAAACCAAACCAGAAAAATCATTTTCCGTATCAAGTTAAAAACCTTGATAGGGATCACGAGGGTTTGGTATTCATTTTTTGGGAACAAGTATAGATGTAAAAAAATGTGGAACCATTAATGAGAAATTATAATAATGTAGCATGTACGTAGGGATGAAGAAGGTTACCATAGAACTATGCTAGTTGACCACTGTCTAAGAGTGGTAAGGAGGTGGAGGTGATGCGTAGATGTAGTGTGGAGGTGGTGGAGGGGACTTGTACTTGTAAGGCTTCTTGTAAGGTGGTGGTGGTGATGGAGAGTGATAGATTGGATGAGGAGTGTAAGGAGGGTGGGGGTGAGGAAGAGGGTGAGGATGGGGAAGAGGGTGGGGATGAGGAAGAGGGTGAGGATGGGGAAGAGGGTGGGGATGTGGAAGAGGGTGAGGGTGGGGATGGGGGTATGGGTGGACGGGAGGTGGAGGCGATGGGTACTTGTAAGGCTTCTTAGGGGGTGGTGGAGGAGACTGATAAATGTAGGGAGGGTGGGGGTGTGGATGGGGGTGAGGTTGAGGATGAGGGTGTGGATGCGGGTGAGGGTGAGGGTAAACGTGGACTGGAGGTGGTGGGGATGGGTACTTGTATGGCTTCTTAGGGGGTGGGGGAGGAGATTTGTAAACGTAGGGAGGGTGAGGGTGGGGGTGAGGGTGGGGATGGGGGTGAGGATGAGGGTAAGGGTGCACTGGAGGTGGGGGAGATGAATATTTGTAGGGCTTCTTGGGAGGAGGTGGGGAGTGGTAGTAGTATGGCTTCTTTGGAGGAGGAGGTGAAGGTGGTGGTGGAGAGTGGTAGTAGTATGGCTTCTTCTTCGGTGGGGGTGGTGGTGAATGGTAGTAGTATGGCTTAGGTGGAGGTGGTGAGGGTGGTGGGGGAGAATGATAGTAGTATGGCGTAGGTGGAGGAGGTGAAGGCGGTGGGGGAGAGTGATAGTAGTATGGCTTAGGTGGAGGTGGTGAAGGTGGTGGGGGAGAATGGTAGTAGTATGGCTTCTTTTTGGGTGGTGGTGGTGGTGAGTGATAGTAATATGGCTTAGGTGGAGGAGGTGAAGGTGGTGGTGGTGAGTGATAGTAGTATGGTTTAGGTGGAGGAGGTGAAGGTGGTGGTGGTGAGTGATAGTAGTATGGTTTAGGTGGAGGAGGTGAAGGTGGTGGTGGTGAGTGATAGTAGTATGGCTTGGGTGGAGGAGGTGAAGGTGGTGGTGGTGAATGATAGTAGTATGGCTTAGGTGGAGGAGGTGAAGGTGGTGGAGGAGAGTGATAATAATAGGGCTTCTTGGGAGGAGGAGGTGATGAGTACAAGTAGGTATCAGCTGAGATTTGAGATGGCAAGCTTAGAGACAGTATTGCTAACACAAGAGTGACTGTTGCGGAGGCCATTAGAGACCTCATTGTTTTTTCCCTCAACCTCACTACAAAGTGGGTTTTGTTATGCTCTTTCTCAACCAAGTGCCACCCTTTATATAGATTCTTTCTTTACCACATTCCACACCAACTAATCATTTTGCTAAATTTCTCCTCACCCGTTCATGCATGCCCATTCCAATCACCTTTTCTCCTCCTTCTACCCTTAATTATTTTTTAATAAAACGCTAATAATTATCTCATAAAAAATATCAATTAAAGTAGAAAACTACATTCCCCTATATTCACGTTCGCAAACAGAAAAAAAGCCTTAAATTACGATAATGACATTTGTCCTTTTTTTGGCAGTAAATATAAATAAACTATTATTACTATTGTCTTGACCAATTAGATGGAAGTGGTACTTAGAAGGAAACAAAAAATGAATTTAAAATACTGAAACATGAATTAATGTCCGTTTAACTGTTGGGTATTTTTGGGTAATGATATATTCATAATCAAATTTTTTATACAATCATATTATAATTTTTAATACTATTATTTTAAAAAACTTGCCTATTATTTCATTATAAATTTACTCTTCATTATATATATATATATATATATATTTATTTTTAAACTCATCATTTCAAAAATTATATATATATCTTTTATAATTGTTAAACTATCATTTTAGTTTGTAATTTGTGACTGCTGGTCTTAAAACATCTTACTAAAACTCTGAAAATATAAATGAATGGTTTTGCAGAGAGTAAACGACATTTGTTGGCACCGGAAGACTTAAAAAGTGTGGTACGACATGGTCCTTAGCAGCCTCAATGATTTAGAAAGAGTATCCCTCTTTTTTTACTCTCTCTCTCTCTAATAAATTGATCTAGGGTTCTCTAGACATTTTAGAGTGTGCACCACACTTGCACATGCAGCATGCCATTGCTCACTTTCTTTTCGGAAAAAACAAAATTCCTTTTACTTTCCACCTTTTATTTCTTACTTTGCAATATAAATGCCACCCAAATTCATATCTTTTCCTCTTCAATTACTAATTTTATTTTTCTTCTCAAAATTTAAATTAATCACAATTTTTTATTCAAGAAAAACAAATTTAAAATCTTCCAAATATACCTACATTTTAAAATAAACAAACTAATTTTACCTTTCGAGTGTTGGATAATTTTTTTATCGAACTTATTTAATAATTCTGATCCTATGTAGGACCAAAACATTTGATACTGCCCGGTTTTCCTCTCTCATAATACGAATTAAATAAATGCCAAAATCATTACTCAACATATTCATTTTCCTTTGTTTTTAGAAATCCTTACGTATTGTATTTCTTATTAAGTGAACTCTTTTTACGAACAAAACACCGATATTGACATAATCACTACAACAAAATATTTACCAACAGTTTATTGTTTGCTTCCTCCTTGTAGTATATCTTTTTTTAACGAAAGTTTTTTTTTTTTGTATAAACCCTATAGGTTATAATCATTGTTTGATTAATACATTTAATATAAGAACTTGCTACAAGCAATACGTTTTAAGTGTCCAATTAAACAAAATTCTCTTGATTAATTAAATGTAGCCTAAAAGTCACTTTCATAAATTTAACCAAACATCATCTTAGTAACCACTGTAATTTATAATTAATTTTGTGTTGAAAAAAATGTACACCCTGAATCCAACGAAGGTGGGTTCTTATCCCTAATGGGTCCTCAAGCTTTGGAGTGATCGAGTGGTGGAATACTGACGTTAGTTGAGTTAGTGAAAACATTAATAGTAATGGTTGTTGTGACCCAAGTTACGTAGAAGTTGAAAACGTTGATAAAGGTTAGGTGCAATATTATAAGTATTTTTAGCATGTTAATTTTTTATCTTCCTAATATATGTTAATTTTAAATATTAACTTTTATTATACGAATTATAATTCGTATAATAATAAGATAAGGAGGATGGGAAGAGTATATGAGTGAGTTAAAGAAAGGGGATGGAAGAAAAGTGAAGATACCATAGCTTATAAATTTCTTGCTCTTATTTTAGTAAATTTCGGTGGCAGTTTCCATTTTTCCCATGTTCCATAACGGTTGGTAAGTTTCTAACTTCTGTTTCAATGTATTCCAAAATAGTAAGATTCATTCATAGCTACATATATAGCTACCACATACCTAAGTCTCATTACATCACCCTTCATATATATATATAACCTAAAACAATAATGTTGTGTTTGGATTAGAGAGAAAAAAGGTGAAAATTTGAGGGAGTGGATTTAGATTGATTTGAGAGAAAAGTGTGAAGAAAGTTAGGATGTTTGGATTAAGGTATGTAGAGTGAATTTGTGAAGAAAGTTTATTAAAATTAGATGTGATGTGTGTGAGAGAATTTTTTATAAATTTTAGTAATTAAAATTTTGTATACTTATTTTTACATATTATAAATATTTTTTATTATTAATTATTAGTATTTATTTTTATTAATAATATTATTAAATATTTTTATTGCTTAGATTTATTTAATATTTAATATTTTTTATTATAGATACATCAAAAAATATTTTTATAAAATAAAAAAAAATTATTGTTAATATTACTATTTAGTAAATTTATTTTAATTATTATTGTTATTTATAACTTTATTACCTTTCTTTATATTTTTTTTTTAATTTTTACGTATATTATTATTATTTTATAATCTTTATATTTATATTATTAAGTTATTTTCTTTTATTATTATTTTATAAATACATCTAAATTATTATATAAATATATTTATATTATTATTATATAAATATATTTATATTATTATTATATAAATATATTTATATTATTATTATATAAATATATTAGTTTATTATTATTATATTATATTCTTTGTATATTTTCGCATTGGTGCAGGATGTCATTTCCTTCTTCTCCCGCTAATTAGCTATTTTCATTCTTTGTAATTGACTGGAAACAAACGTGAATTAATTGTTTTATGATTCCACTTTTACAACATTAATTTTTTATTTTACTTTTATAATATAGTTTAAATTTTACGTAATTTTTTATATCAATAGAAACATCAAAAGCAATCAATTTTATTATAAAAAAAAAACAAAAAAGAAATCATTTTTAGGTTGTGAAAAACGTAACAAACACAGAAGCAACAATACGAAGAATAATGGAAGAAACAAACCGATAAAAAAATGAAAAGAATCGACATAAATGATAAAAGTAAGGCATTTTGATAAAAAAAAACCCAAAAAAAACCATAAAAAACAGTATAAAAATTATTAATATAATAATAATACTTCATAAATAATTATAGCTGTATTTTTTATGTAACCCTAGTTAGTAACCCTAGTTCTCCAACAAATCATTATCTTCCAATCCGATTGAATAGTATTCATCGAATCCAAACTGACCATGAAAAAGACTGATATTAGTGCAGTATATTATTCATTGAATAGTAGACCCTTTTTTGAATGGGAGAAACCTCTGGTGGAGCAGTTCTTTCAGTTACTACAAGGGGCGAAGTTGGAATCAGGGAAAGTAGATTGTTGGATTTGGAAGGCAGGGGGTTTCATACTTTTACGGTTAACTCGATCTATTTTCAGGTTAGGAAGGATAGAGTTGGGGAGGTTTCTCCAGTTTACAGTAAGTTGTAGAGGTGCAAAGCTTTGCCTTCCGCTTTGGTCACTGCTTGGAGGGTGATGGAGAATAAGATTGCTACTAGGGTAAATTTGGAAAGGCGAGGGGTGGTGGTAGAGAATCTGGTGTGTGGTTTGTG
>Ga0123342_1004614_pt1 | contig 20807 bp, 11 predicted proteins | sample Turbeawhitnodule_FD_89960 | JGI IMG/M metagenome (GOLD analysis project Ga0123342, IMG submission 89960) | Root nodule microbial communities of legume samples collected from Mexico - Turtle bean Mexico white nodule | ecosystem: Host-associated > Plants > Roots > Nodule | place: Mexico: Nepantla...
AAAATAACCCAAGTATAACGCGAGTAATCATCAACAATAGTTAAGAAATAACGAAAACCTTGCATAGAAGTTATGGAACAGGGTCCCCAAATATCAAAGTGTACAAGATCAAAAATAGCAGAGATAGCAGTAGTACTTAAAGTGAAATGAAGTTTTCTCTGTTTTGCACGACTACAAGTGTCACATACATGATGAGTATCAATAGTAATAAAAGGGTATTGTTTGCGTAAGACCTGTAATCTTTCATGTGAAGGGTGTCCTAGTCTATAGTGCCACAGTGTTTTGTCCGTGATATTACAATTAATAAGAGGAGCAAAATTATGTGGTTTAGAGCGACTAGAAGCAGGCAAGGTAGTGACAGGGTACAAGCCACCAATGGCTTCAACTGTACCAATCCTCTCTTGGGTGAGATTGTCCTGTATAATGCAGTGAGTTAAAGTGAAAGTTAAAGTGCATTTAAGTTGGTGTGAGTTTGGAAACAGATATTAAGTTTAATTGAAAATTAGGCACATATAACACATCAAACAAATAAAACTTGGCCGAAAAATGTACTAAACCAAAATATGTGGCATAAACAGTTTGGCCATTTGGGAGACTAATTAAGACAAGTTTGATTTTAGTGCAAGTAGTAAAAGCGCTCAAATTGTGGCAACATGATCCCTGGCACCAGAATCAACAAGCCAAGATTCTTTTATAGCAGATAGTGAAGAGAAAAACTTACTCGTTGAAGATTGCTCGGTATTGGTGATTTTATCCGCCGAGAAGGTGCCGACTTGATTAATTTGAGTGTGAAGGGCAAGATCCTCAAGGTTTTGCTGACACAAAATTTTGGTTAGGAATTGACACTGCTGTGATGTAAGTTGAATCCCCTTTACATCCTGTTCTTTAGAAAAAGACTCAGAAAAAGGGTTATTAGTAAACATATAGTTGGCTTGGGATGTCCTATTAGTGAATTTGTAGCCAGGAGGAAACCCATGCTTTTTATAACAGGTGTCTACAGTGTGGCCAAGACGATTACAAAAAGTGCAAATTTTTCTAGTAGAAGAAAACTGAGGTTTTAACATCATCAGAAGGAAAACCCACTTTTCGAAAACAAACAGCTTCAGTATGACTGTATTTACCACAAAAATTGCATGTAGTAGTGCGAGTACTGTTAAGACTATGAAGATTAGGGGTAGGAACAACAGTGGATAATTGTCTCTCTTGTTGGACAACCAAGGAAATTTTTTTGGATATGGCAGGAATGGGATCCATGAGCAAAACATGAGAACTAATATTTTTATACTGATCATTTAATCCTCTTAAAAATTGCATAGCACGATCCTCACACTTTATTTTAAAAATAAAAAAAACCAAGAACAGCAAAGAGGAAAATAAAAATCAAAGAGAAACGCAGCAGAGCTCTTGATACCATATTAGAAAGTGGACTTTAAGCCTAACTCAACCCCATAAAACCGGCTCATAGGGTTGAGGTTTGCACCCACTTATATATAATGAAAGGCTCTAATCTCTAGTCGATGTGAGATCTCCAACACCCCCTCACGCCAAGAGTGATAGATAGAAGCTCGTGCGTGAGATAACATATTATGGGTGGTGGCCTGATAAACCCAACAAACACTCGCTAGGATAGGCTCAAAAATGACTCTGATACCATATTATAGTATAGTAAATGAAGATTAATATTTCTTGCCTGATGTGATGGTTTAATACAGTGTATGTAATCGCACGTAATCGTAATTGATAAACCCTAATTGTAGAGAAAACTAAATATAAAATAAACTTCTTTTATTCACTTGTATATTAGAGAGTAAAATACACGGGATATATTTAAGAAAAAGATTAAAACCTAGCTAAGACAGAAAAGGAAAATTGGACCAAACAAACAAAGTCCAATAATGTATAATAGAAAATTAAATATGTTAACAAGGTACCTACAATACTAACTTCATTTAGCATATCAAAGTTTCTATTTAGATATATGCACAAATAAACCAATACTAAAACTTAAAAACTATTATTCATTCAATACCATGTTAAAAACTTTTATTTATTTATTTACTTATTTTAGATCATAGTTCTAAATAAATAAGCATACTTTCCAATTTATTATTCACAATGTAAGAAATCAAAATTCTAAATTTAACAACATTCGTGAAATCCAATTCTAAATTTAGATAGCGTAAGTTTTTCCTAGTAATAGTTACGCTAGAAAATTTTGTTTTATAATCTTTAAAACTTCTCAAAAGGATACCAAGAAATTTCAAAATTTCATAAATGTATTAACTTTATCCACATATAAATACTAACCTAATGCAATCAAATATTTCTTTTACTGCTGATCTACTTATAGAGTACTAAATTTCAAATGCGAAAAAAAGAAAAAAAAGAATATAGGAGTATAAAACTTACTAAAAACAAAAATATTTAGTATTTTTTTATATTTTGGTCACTTATTTTATAGCATAATCTGATGAAAAAATATACAGAGATAAAAAAGTTAAATAAAAACCGAATATTTAGAAACATTTTTTTTAAGAAAAGAAAAAAATTCATATTAATATACAAAAAAAATTTATTAAATAAAAATTAATTTTAAGACAAAAATAATAATATTATATTAACTAAATTAAATATTATTTTAGAGATTAAAAAAACTATCAATATCTAAAATAATAATTTAATAATATCTATAAATTAATTTCTAAATTAATTATCAAGATATAACTATCAATTATTAAATAATATTTAATTTATTTAATATAATAATTAATTAATTTTGATAAAACTATTTTTTTAATAATTTTTTCTAGGAAAATACAACGAATATATACTGAAATTCTTAGGGAGATGATTTTTTATTTTATTTTATTTTAAAACTATATCATTGGTATGACAAGTATCTTAAAGTTTTAAATTTAATTTAAATATTTTTTTTATATATATTTATATACTTGTTGCATAAAATTTCATACATTTTAGCTGGGAAACTCATGTTGGGAAATTTTGATTTTTTTGATGATTATACCTTTGGATAATATATATAGCATGTGAGAAGGGCCTTTGACTCTACCACACCCTCCTTCTCCTTCAAGCAACAGGTGAAGTGACAAAATAGTACGTGGAGGTTAGATTTGCACATTTTTCATGTCACTTTTTGTCATCATCTTCTTTTTCAACAACGGTACACAACAATTTGTCACTATCATTTTTTTATAAATTATCGAAGTTATTATTTGTTTAAATTTATATTTAAAAAAAAACTACGTGGAAATAAAAAAAGGACGACGAGACACGAGGTGAATAAAATAACTCAAGTAAAAATAATATATTATATATTATTCTCTCATTTCATATGTTTATTTTACTATTAAGTATTTTTGAAAATAAAAAATAAAAAAGATATCATATTATGGATTATTATTATTTTCCATGTAACTATTATTGATAATTTTATTTTTAAATACTATACAGTGTCTTTTTTTCTAATTGTGTATATAAATCAAATAACTATTTTTACTGGATAAATTTTGAGCTATGACGTTTTTTAAAACGGTTGCCTAATCTCTTGCTACCGTCGTAAAAGTTTGTCAAGTAGACAAATATTTTTTTTTTATTACAGAATAGATTATAAACTGTTTATCATATATAAAAAATAAATAATCTAAAACTGAAAAAAACATAGTTGTATTGTGTTCTTGGTGGTGAGTGGGAATTGCGAAATCGAGGGCTTTTCCTCTCTCCAAATACTCTCTACATGGTTGTCTGCAAGATTGACAAAAGGGATCGCGGAGTTGTATTGTTGAATTAAGGCTCTTAGGTTTTTGCAGTTTCCCGGTACGTTTTCATTGCTTTCTGGTCATTGGATTGCGTGCGTTTCAGAATTCCCAGATCTTGTTTTCTGCTTTGGTTATTGCACCTTGTACTCGAGGTTCAGCTTTCAAGGGAGCAGTAGCTTCGAGATTTTTTGTTCTGGATCTCGAGGTTTAGCTTGACGCTGAGGTTAGGAGTTGTGAGAGGCGAAATCTGAGGTTGATTGAGCGTGTTTTTTTGGGATCGAGGGTAATCTGTGAAGGGTTAGGGTTTTTGGTCGATGGCTTCGAATCCTCCATTTCACTTGGAGGATCAGACGGATGAGGATTTCTTTGATAAACTGGTTGAGGATGACATGGAGCCTGTTAATTCTGGCCATGATGAAGGGGGTGATGATTCGGATGAGGCTAATGCATTTGCAAATCTGGGAATCAGTGATGTCGATGCCACTACTGTATCTGAGAATTCTTATGTTGGTGAGAGTGGGGTTGAAGTCAAAGGGGAGTTGGGTACTGCGGAATCCGATGTGAGACTTGAACAGGAGGGGAATTCTGTACCCTCTTCTACTTCAGTTGGATTTGATAGTAACGTGGATCCCAGTCATGATGGGGTTGGGGTGAGATCGGAAGATACGTCTGCTTCAGCTGTTGGCACAAGTGATAAAGTCGGTAGTTCTGGGGTTAAGGAGGTGGGTTGGAATTCTTTTCATGCTGATTTGAATGGAGGTGATGGGTTTGGTTCGTATTCTGACTTTTTCAGTGAGTTGGGAGATCAGTCTGGTAATTTTCAAGGGAACGTATATGATAATTTAAGTAGTCAGGCGAAGCCAGGTAATGAAGTTCAAAATGTTGGCTTAAATTCCTCAGGTAATTATGTGCAATATCAGGAGGGTGAAGGTTATGAATCTTTAGAAAGCCACACAAACAGGCAAGGTGATGGTTTAAATGCTTCAGTTAATCATGTACAATATCAAAATGATCAAAATTATGTTGCATCTTCAGATGATCACACAAATGGACAAGATCTGAGTAGTAGCCAGTACTGGGAGGATCTTTATCCTGGCTGGAAATATGACCACAACAGTGGACAATGGTATCAAATTGATGGGTATAGTGCAACCGCCACTACTCAGCAAAGCTCCGAAGCCAATACAGCTGCAGATTGGACTGCTGCTTCTGCAGGAAAAACAGAGATCTCTTACATGCAGCAAACTGCTCAATCTATTGGTGGAACTTTAGCTGAAACTGGCAGAACTGAAAATGTATCTAGCTGGAGTCAGGTTTCACAAGGGAACAGTGGGTATCCAGAGCATATGGTTTTTGATCCTCAGTATCCTGGTTGGTATTATGACACCATTGCCCAAGAATGGCGTTCATTGGAAACTTACAATTCAACCGTCCAGCCTTCTGGTCTTGGACAAGAAAATGGACATGCTTCTACCAGTACTTTCTTGCCAAATGATAATAGTTTGTATGGTGAATACGGCCAAGCTGATAAGTATGTACCGCAGAGCTTTGATAGCCAGGCTGTAGATGGCAGCTGGAGTGGTTCGTATGCCACTAACCATAAGCAGGGTTTTGAGATGTACACAACTGGGACTGCTTCAAGAGGGGATAAAATAAGTTCTGGTGGCAACCAACAAATTCATCATTCATATGGTCCAAGTTTTTCTGAGAACAAAGATCAACAACATACCTCTAGTTCTTTTGGATCAGTTACACTGTACAATAAAGTAAACCACAATCACGGTTTGGCTAATGGCACTTTTGAACCACGAAGCTTTGGCCCAAGTGGGGACACTGGTCAACAGTTTAATTATTCAAGCACTAAGTTTGGTGAACAAAATGTTTTTTCAAATGATTTTACTGAAAATAAAAAGCCCTTTAGTTACTCTCCGCAATCAATTCAGGGAGGGCATCAGTTTTCACATGCCCCTGATGTTGGGAGATCATCAGCCGGACGTCCTGCTCATGCTCTGGTAACTTTTGGATTTGGGGGAAAACTCATCATAATGAAAGATCGTAATCTTTTGAGCTCATCATACGGAAGCCAGGTTAATTCTTGATCCCTCTTTTTAGTTTTGATGTTATGCTTTATGTGGTTTTTGAAAAACTTCGAGGTTGATCAATAATGTTTCCTATTTATTCTCTACATTCCTGTGAGTAATTTATCAAAGCGATTAACTCAGTATATTCATTTATATTTGAAGGATTCTGTACAAGGTTCTGTTTCTGTGTTGAACTTGATAGAAGTTGTCACGGGAAGTATGGATTCTTTGAGCATCGGAAATGGTACCAGTGATTATTTTCGTGCTCTGAGCCAGCAATCTTTCCCAGGTCCATTGGTTGGTGGAAGTGTTGGAAGTAAGGAACTGTACAAATGGTTGGATGAGAGGATTGCACATTTTGAATCACCTGACTTGGATTATAAGAAAGGTGAAAGATTGAGACTCCTTCTTTCCTTGCTTAAAATAGCTTGTCAACATTATGGAAAGCTACGTTCGCCTTTTGGGACGGACACCCTACTAAAAGTAAGTTACTTCTGTAGTTATTCAGTTTCTTTTCCCCCTTTACGTAAACATTGTCATGCTATAACTTTATGAGGGACGTTCTGTTTAGTGCCGTACCATTCATCTTTAGGAGATGTTAGATGTTCACTATTCTGCATTGTTTCTATCATGATGCAGACGGTTATTGTCCTTTATTTCTCTGTTTTTGAATCACTTCTGTTTGGAGTGGTTTATGACATTATAATTCGTAATTGCTTTGCCAATAGCTGTGGGCCTCTATCCTCTTTTCTTTGGCTAAAACCACCGTTGGCTTTCTTATTATTCCCCGGATAACCTGTGATTCTCAGTCATATTATTGCCTGAATGATATTCCTCATGTAATCCACCACTTGCTAATTATGTAACCATTTGGGGTTTGGCTTTGATACAGGAAAATGATACTCCTGAATCTGCAGTTGCAAAACTTTTTGCTTCTTCCAAGATGAGTGGCACAGAGTTCCCTCAATATGGGACACCAAGCCATTGCTTGCAAAATTTGGCCTCTGAAGGACAAATGAGGGTTTGTATTTGACTCCTGACCCATTTCCACTCCCAGATTGTTTTGTACCTCCTTTGCTGATTTTGATTTTGATATAGGCAATGGCTCTTGAGGTTCAAAATCTTCTTGTCTCTGGGAGAAAGAAGGAGGCTTTACAATGTGCGCAAGAAGGACAATTGTGGGGACCAGCACTTGTTCTTGCCTCACAACTTGGTGATCAGGTCAGATCTCAAATTTTCAGACTGTTCAATACTCTGCTGATATTTCATGCCTGGGTTAGAGAGTGCCTTTGGGGTCTTACAGTTTTGTTCTTGTACTGCTTTTGTCGGGGGATGAATTTTGTCCATATTTGTGTTGCAGTTCTATGTTGATACAGTGAAGCAAATGGCGCTTCGCCAGCTGGTGGCAGGGTCACCTTTGCGCACATTATGCCTTCTAATTGCTGGTCAACCAGCTGAAGTATTCTCTACTGATTCCTCAATTGATGGGCATCCTGGTGCTTCTAACATGGGTCAGGTGTCAGCACAGGTAATCCTAATTGAACAAATCCACATGTATTGTTTCATTGGTTCAATAGTTTCAGAGGTTATCAGTTTCTATTTTGTTTGGAACTCAACTTTTTGTTGATTTGGCATTCAGGTTGGGTCTAATGGTATGCTTGACGAGTGGGAGGAGAATCTGGCTGTAATAACTGCAAACAGAACCAAAGGTGATGAACTTGTAATTATTCACCTGGGTGATTGCTTGTGGAAGGAAAGAAGTGAGGTACAGTTCTCAATCTTTCATTTTTTTAAGGCTTGTTACAGTTTTCCTCTCTGGTTCTCATTTAAGATTCTCATTTTAGATTACTGCTGCACACATCTGCTATTTAGTTGCTGAAGCAAACTTTGAGTCATACTCAGATAGTGCAAGACTCTGTCTAATAGGAGCAGACCACTGGAAATCTCCTCGAACATATGCTACTCCAGAGGCTATCCAGGTAATTTGAAATCTCTCTAGTTCTTAAGTTGCATCTTCCACAAAATTTGGCTTTTTATTAATGTACATTTTTGAGTCCTTTCCTCACAATTTTCTGTATGCTGTCATTGCTGTGTCCGTCCATCTACCCAAAACTCTGTCTTCATCTCAGAGATTTTGTGGTTACCAATTGTTATAGTTCTAGAATTCGGGTAGACTCAGATGAGGCTGTTTCATATGTACTATATTTATCTAGATGCTTAAAAGATTGAATCTGCCTTTTCTGATTTTTCTTCTTTCTTGATTTGTTCTTTGAATAAAATAATTTTATTTTTCTTATTCAGGCTTTTGTTTTGTAAGCTTCTTAAATAATCCGTCTGTGTGTTACTTGTTCCTTCTCAGGATCTGTTACTTTCTAAAAAGAACATGTTCAGTATGATCCAGTATGTTACATGATGTGTTTATTCAATAACTCAAACTAATCTTGCCTGATTTGTACTTGGACAGAGGACCGAGTTGTATGAATATTCAAAAGTGCTTGGAAACTCTCAGTTTACTCTGCATCCATTTCAGCCGTATAAGCTTATATATGCGTATATGCTAGCTGAAGTGGGGAAGGTTTCAGACTCATTGAAGTAAGTTCGTGTAACATTATTTAATTGCCATTACCTTTTATATGATCTCTTATTATTGTTATTTGATTTCAGGTACTGCCAAGCGCTACTGAAATCCTTGAAAACTGGCCGTGCTCCAGAATTAGAAACGTGGAAACAATTAGCATCATCTCTTGAGGAGAGGATTAGAACTCACCAACAGGTACTTGTCCTTTATATAAAATCTTCATTTTGTTAGTGTTGATAATGATCAGTAACCATCTTGTTTATCAATAAATGTTTCAGGGTGGATATGCTGCAAATATGGCTCCTGGAAAATTAGTAGGAAAACTGCTCAACTTTTTTGATAGCACTGCTCATCGAGTTGTTGGAGGTTTGCCTCCACCTGCTCCATCATCATCTCAAGGAACTTTTCATGGAAGTGAACAACATTACCAACATATGGCACCCAGAGTATCCTCCAGTCAATCCACAATGGCTGTGTCATCCTTAGTTCCATCTGCTTCCATGGAACCTATCAGTGACTGGACAGCTGACAATAATAGAATGCCAAAGCCTAATAGAAGTGTTTCTGAGCCAGATATTGGTAGAATCCCTAGACAGGTGTGTGAGTACTGTTAAAGGTGTACTGTTGATTTCCATCTTCCTCTGCATGTTTTCTGTTATTTAGAGTTTTGATCGAGAAGTTCTGGTTGATGTTTTTAAGGAAATGACCTCACCTGATGCACAAGGGAAAGCACAGGCATCAGGGGGTACTTCCCGCTTTTCCCGCTTTGGCTTTGGATCACAACTTTTGCAAAAGACAGTTGGGCTAGTTTTGAAACCTCGCCCTGGTCGGCAGGTGTGATTAGTTGTTTCATTTTCTTTTTAATTGCAACAGTGCTTTGACGTGAGTTCTCTAATGGTTCTTATTTTAATCTCATGTAGGCTAAATTGGGTGAGAAAAACAAGTTCTATTATGATGAGAAACTGAAGAGATGGGTGGAGGAAGGTGCAGCACTTCCAGCTGAAGAAGCTGCACTGCCTCCACCACCACCAACAACTGCTGCTTTTCAGAATGGGTCAACTGAATACAACTTGAAATCTGCATTGAAGACTGAAAGTTCACCTCCTTTGGAGGGGTCAAACACAAGAATATCCAGCCCTGAACTTAGTCCAGGGATGCCACCAATACCACCCAGCTCAAATCAATTCTCTGCCCGGGGTCGTATGGGTGTTCGGTCAAGGTAATCTTTTTGTCTACTAGATTATTTATATTTATAATTAAGAGTAGGGCTTGTTTTATTAAGAATACAAGTATGAGTCTAAGTCCCACATTAAGTAAAAATGAGAAAGTTCAACAACCCTAGGAATACAAACCCCATTTTCATAAGGTTTTGGTTTGAATGTGGTGTCAATCTCTTGTATTGATTTGGTTCATGCTCATTGTTTGTTGAATCTCCTGGTGAATCCCCTTTCGAAAGACCCAACAGTGGTATCAGAGTCCGATAGTTTGTTTTTGATGACCAGCTCAAGCGAGTTTAATATGGTCACTTATTGAAATTTTTGCTGACGGAGGTTTCAAGCAAGTATGTCCTGTTATGATGAATGGGAGTACAAGTAAGGATCACTAATGAAATACTCGTGGTTAAAAAGGCTTCTACTCGAGGGGAGTGTATCTATATGGAAGGGACTCACTTAAGGAGAGATTGTTAGGAAATTGTTAAGAATAATCTAGGTCTCATATAGAATAGAAATGAAAAAATTGAGTAACACATAAAGAAGAAGATCCATAAACCTATTGTCTGATTTTGGATTGGTGGTGGTTTCAATCCCTTGTAACTCGTGTCTTGGCTCCTAAGCATTGTAATGTCGAACTCCCATTCCATTGGTTCCCTGTTAGATTATAAAATTTAAATTGAGGAAGAACCTATGGGTTCTTGCAATTCTTTTGCAGCTAGCTCGGTTTCCAGAAACACGGAAAATTTTCTTATTCGTTGACAAGATTTGAAAGGCATAATATTGATGAAAATGCTTAATGGACTATACAGGTATGTTGACACCTTCAACCAAGGTGGGGGAAACTCTGCAAACCTGTTTCAATCCCCTTCTGTTCCATCTGTTAAACCGGCTCTTGCTGCCAATGCGAAGTTTTTCGTTCCTGGTCCTGCACCATCGTCAAATGAGCAGGCAATGGAGGCGATATCAGAAAGCAATCAAGAAGTTAGTGCAACAAATGTAGATCTTTCAACATCTGCTACAAATGAGTGGTCATACCAAGACCCAGCACATGTATCGTCAACGGCCATGACCATGCAAAGGTTTCCCAGCTTGGGTAACATCCCAAACCAGGGAGCGACAGAAGGAAGTAACTCTCATTTTGCTCATTCACGCCGAGCAGCCTCATGGAGTGGGGGTCTTAATAATTCATATAGCCCTCCAAATAGTGGCAATATTAGGCCTTTGGAAGCGTCAAGATTTATGCCTGATGAATCTTCAATGCACCCACCTGCTAGAAGTAGCAGCTATGGAGAAGATCTTCACGAGGTTGAACTTTGAGCAGATGTTGAAGCTGTAAATATAATTTTTGTTTTTGATCATGAGATCAGAACAGTTGGGACTTCCCTGCATCTCAGGATGAACGGAACAATGGTACACATCAGGTGGGGTTCACAGAAACAGAAACAGAAACAGATCAGCCAATAACAACAGATATGTACCCTGTCCTCTTTTCAGTATTTTTTTATGTCCCAAACTCCCAACTCCCAACCTGGTGATGTATGATTAAATGTGGTGGACTCGAGTGTAGAGTAGATTTTCTTTTTCTTTTCTTTTGTTTTAAATGCCACGGGAGTTGGCAGTGGACACCGTCTGAGGATTATGGAACTGGTGTGCTACAACAATGGATAGGACCACCTGCTTAGTCGAGTAGTACAACTCATTTGTTCATTTTATTAAACAAACAAGGAAACGCCTCACGAGGAAATATTACCTCAACATAAAAGAATAGTGTATGGAATTGTCAAATATATTTTTCTTCTATTTTATTTCTTTCTATCATCACTTATTAAATTATATTAATTTAATAAATCACTCTCCACCCTTTCGCCCATTATTCCTTTTCAAAGTTCAAACATCGGTGACAGAAAATTCCATAAAATTAAATCTGCTTTTAACATTCAACTTATTTAATTCATTATAGATCCAAATAATTTGGATTAGAGCTAAATTTAAATTCATATTTTTTTATAAAGATTTAGTTTAGACTTGTATAAATTTAAATTCAGATAATTGGATTGAAATTTAAATCTATATTTTTAGACGAAAATAATTTGGATATTTATAAATTGATTTAATATTAATTTTAAAATCATATTTTTTTTTTAATTTGATTGTTTTCTAAAGTAATTTCAATTAAATAATAAAAATTTTATTGATCAATAATGTTTATTTAAAATTATTATTAAAATTTATAATAAATAATGACATGATAAAATTAAAAAGTAACGATATTTAGTGTGAAATATTTTTTTGTCTAAAACTCATGCATCGATAAATAAAAATAATCTGTTTAAATAAATGTTAATTGAAGGTGTAAAAGACTGTGATTTGACGTAATTTAATTTTTGATTATTAGCAACATGAAGATTAACAAAATAGATACCAGTAAAAGTAAAATTATACTCGTATATATATACATGCATATTATTGAAGTACTATACTCATTTTTACATAAAATCACGTGTTGCAATCGTTTGATTTAGTGCCACAATGAGATAATGCTAAAATGAAAATATTTTTATTTTAGATTTTCTTTTTCCAAATCTTAATAAGTTAATAAGTGATATTGTTTTTTAAAAGAAAAATCTACAGAAAAACTATTAGTCTTATCTAACTAAAATACACCTTATTTTGTATTTTTTTTAATTAAAATATAGTAATTGATATCTCTTTATCTTCATATTTCAATATTAAAATTTTATGTATTATCTCATTTGCTCTTATTATGAGTGATGTACACTCACATCCAAGTTGTACCAATTACTTAGTTTTACCACGAACATGTACCAACTATAAAAAACTGCTTTTTTTTAGATTGTTAATTCATTATACATATTGTGAAAAAATAAAATCCAACAAACTTTTAAAAAAATATTATTATTAAATTATATATTAATTTTGACTTATTTTAGGTTAATAGTTAGTACCAAACGGATTTATAAATATTCAAAAATATTTAATTTTAGAAAATGTGAATTGGGATTTAAAGTATAATCCAAATGTTTGGATTTTCATTCAATAAATTCTCAAATTAACTCTTAAAAAAATATGAATTTGAATTTAATTTCAATCTAATTATTCTCTTTCTTTTTTTTTCGACCAAATAAAGTATTGGATTACATTCAGATTGGTTTTACATAATCTTTTCAACACCACTAAACTCTTAATAAATATATCATTTACTCATTCTTATTAGGAAGTGACACATGCATTCAGGTTCATGATGCATACCAAAACAGTGTACCTAGCTTTATAAAAAGCATGTAAAAGATATAAAAAAAAAACTAATTTATTTTTAAATTATTGATTATTTCCACATTTTATGAAATAAAACTCCAACAAATTTTCTTTTGAAAAGTTTTTCTTATAAAAAAATATAATATTTTAAAATTATTTTGTAGTAATTAATTTTAAAATTGATACGAAACTAATTTATAAATATCCAAATTATTTTTTTTAATTTAATTTTTAATTTAAAATCCAATCTAATTATTTAGATTTGGATTAAAATAATCTAATGTAATCTATTTAAAATATGAATTTAGATTTAATTCAAGTTTAATTATTTAGATTTAGATTGGATTTAAATTGCATCCTATATATATGCTACTACCACTAGCTTAAATTCCCTTAAATTACAAATTTTACCTTTTAAGTTTTATACATTTAAGAATAATATATTATACGTATCATTCCCATGAATTTAGAGAATAAAAAAATAGAGTTTATTTGATTAAACCTTTTTACAAGTAATTTTTAGATAAAAAAAAATATTGATAAATTAAAATTAGTTTATATAAAATGAATTTATAAAGTTCTTTAATACATTTTTAAAAAACTATATCTTTTAAATTTATATATAAGTTAATTTTAACTTATAGATAAAATAAATTTATTTAATTTTCATTATTTTAATTTTTTTAGAAATATTTATGCAGAAATTTACTCAAACGAGGAACGTTACAATTAAATACGTATAAAAACTAAACAAATTAAAATAATATGTATAAGGACTAAAGTAATTAACTTTGGAGTATATAGACTAAAAAGGAAAGCTTATATGCAAGATGTAGTTTGATATGTGATATTTTATATTGTTCTTTGATCATAATTGGAGTTTTGATTAATTTATGTCAAGTAATCTTAAACATTTTAATTGTGCATATTGTTAGGTAGAATTGAATTCTAATCGAAAAAAAACTATACTTTTTTTAGAGTAAGTTTTATTTTTAATTAATTTAGTGTGCTCAAGCTGTCTATTATGTGAATGTATTTTCTCTTTAAAAAATGCATTTTTTTTGTTAGGAGTTAAAGTATAATATGGCACGTGTTTTGTTCAGTAAATTTCTTGAGTTATTAAGGACTGAACCAAAAGGGAATAAATGAATTTCTTTATTGAGAAAAACAAATGAATGAATGAATGTGAAAAGTAAATTTTAATGTAAGCCGTAAAAAAGTGATGTGATGATTAAGCATCAGATGGTGCGATCCAGTGTCTGCCATTGACGAAACTCTTTCTGATAAATGGATGAGCCGTCTCAAAATCCAAGTCTCGTGCCAGTGAGACCCCACGCACAGCCTCTGCTCCTGCTCCCCAACACTTGTACACTCCGAAGAACACAGTCCTATAATTGTAAAATCCAGTCACCGTCACAAAAGAGATACCATCATGTTTTATTGTTCTTCTACCAAAAAATAACTTCACAAAGTAACATTGTGAGATATGTTCACCAAAGCAATGTTTTGTTTCAGGAATTTAGTCTCTCAACAGATATATGGGTTTTGTTCCTGCATAAGCAAATTCCATGATGCATTTTCATCCTTGAAATTGGAAAGTCCATCATGAAGAATTGGTTTATGTTGTAACAGAAAAATTTTATACTTTGAAAACCACAGCATTTAGTGTATATTGTTTTTCTGCATCTATCACATGGATAGCTTCTCAGAATAAGATTCCACTAAGCTGAAATAAATAACTCCATGGAAGGAACATTCTGCTACCTCTCTATGTATCTCTAAAACAGTTTATGAGATTAGAAGAGTTACTTGTTCTTATTGTTGGCATGGTCCCAATCATCCCAACCACCATGTGCAACAATGTCATCGAAATATGTGTAGGAGTAGACGATTCTAGAGTACTGTCCCATTGCTCGTCCCACGTACAGTGGACCTGTACCTGTCACCCTGCATCCTACGAATGCAAACCCTGTCTTCTCCTCCTTCTGCTTCCTGTCGTGGGCTGCTATCGACCCAAACCTCGTTGCTATTGAGTGTAGCCAGCAATCCTGATAGATCAACCATATCAACCCAATACCCTCTTACTTTTGTTCACTTTCACAAATACCTTAATATAATGTATAAATACTTTAATACATATCACATGATGGTGTGGTGTGGTCCAATCCAATCTCCACTTTTTGGATCTCTCCAACTCAATCCTAAGTTTGCTGTCACAAAGGTTTAATGGACACAAAAGCTTGTTTCCTTTTTCTAGCCACCCATAGAAAAATATATAATCAACTTTACAACAGAATATCAGTATTCTTTTCCATGTCAATAATCAACAACATTATAGAAACCTTCCTAACAAATATTAGTTAAAAATCATTCTTGAAATTGCATTGAGAAAAAAGTGTACTCGGTTTCTTAACCAGTGCCCATGGATAATCTTTATTTGAAAAAAAAAACATTGAATGTTACTTTTAATAAAAGTTCACTTTATGTATGTTACTTTTATCTTCACTGTTTTGTATTTTCTCTTTGTTTATATTCTCTTTCTGCAGAGAAAATAAAGCCTAAATATAAAACAAAAATTGATAGGGGTAATGATGAATAGAGTACCTTGTACATGGACCTGCCATTGCCAAAGATGAAATCGATGGATCCTTCAATGTAGCATTCCTTGAAGTAATGTCGGCCAGCATCGTCACAAAGTGTGTCCTGTGCGCCGTAGAAGCCGCAGCCGGAGAAGTATGCCTTGTCGCCGGATATGCGAAACGCCACCGCTTGCCATCCCTGCATCCCCGGCATTGGCGCAGGCGCCGTGTTCTGCACGCATCATCAAAAGCTTTTATATTTTCTCTCTTTTTCCATTAGAGTAAAAAGTTGCAGTAAAGTTACCTTGAAGCTTATGTTTCTGGCAGAAAAATAGGGGGCAAAAACAGTAACGGAAGCGGTTCTGTAAGTACGCAGTTGCTGTCCACTGGGACCGGGGTCACTTGCTCGATCATGCCATTCTATCACCGTAACTTCTTTACCCGCGCCCTCAAACGTTATGTACGGCGTCGTCACGGGCACCACCACCTTTTCTCTGCACCATAACCAAAACAAAACAAAATCAAATAAAACGTACTAATTATCATTACTCTATAATTACTTATAATAATGAATGAAATCTGTTTAATATATATATATATATATATATACTTGTAGCATCCGGCGTTGATTTGAATGAGGATATTCCTTCGGTTGTTGTCGGGGACGGCATTGACGGCGTCTTGAACGGACCGGTAGTGGCCACCGCCGTTAATGTCAACCGTGATTTTACGGTGACCGATGGGTCCGACCCACTGGTGGTTGTTGGAGGCGTTGGCGGAAGAGAATGTCTTGAAGGTACGGTCGTGGTATGTTGTAGACGTCACTGTTGTTGCATGGAATATACAGGTGAAGAAGACCAGGAGCACTACTAAAAGGGAAGCCATTAGATGGTAGACTGTGGCATCGAAGGCGAAGAGAAACAGAATGTTGAAGAAACAGCGGAGACAAGTGTTTTTATATTTGTATGGGAAGTCTTCAGATATTGTTGCACTGCGCAATTTGGAAGCAAAACGCAAGAAAAAAGAGAGAGAGGCACCTGTTATATTTTATAGTTAGAGAGGTTATTTGGGTGTGTTGTGCTTGGGGTTACAGGTTTTTTTTTTTATGTATATTATATATGTTTTTGAGAAAGAGAAGGAGAAGAGCATTGTGTTTCCAACGGTCATTTTTAGTGGGAGTACATGGTTTTGGAAATTTGATTGGTAGACATTGCGGTAATGCAGACAATTTCGTGCTCTAAAACTACTTAGTCCTCATCCTTTTGTCTTAGTATCTCTAAGTAAGATACCACCTAGGTTGTAGCATGTCTTTTGTGTTCAATAATTGGTCATGATTAATAGTAATGAAGTGCATTGATAGAGATATGGAGTATTGAAGTGGTTACTGTTTTGATTGAAATTAGCATTCCCTTTTTATGATGTTATTCCTTTCTTCTTTTAATACTCACTCAATTAGTGTTTCATTACCATTAAAGTTTCAAAAGGTCAATGGTGGGATGTTGTAGTTGCATGCACTGACGATACAATTGATTGCAAAAGTTAATTTTATTTATTCCGTTCATTGATTACGAATAGTATGTCATAAAATGCACATAATCCTATTTTTTATGGTAGGTTCCATTCATAGGATCCATTTGTCCATTTCAAGTACTAATTTTCTGAATAGAGTGTGTCTTATCTTTTGTGTCCGTGTCACTGGTTCACCACCATGTATATCAAACGGTCATTTTGATTTTGATGGGGATGATACGAAATGTTATGATAACAGAGGATGGTCCAGGCATGGATTAAATAATATTTTTTGCACTTTGGCTCGTTCTAGTCGCAGACAAGCGGGCCCCACCAGAGCCCACCACATTTTTGAACGTTGGGGCCCCAACCCACTCTTCTGTTCCAATTTACGTCACTCACAACACAACACGAGAGTGAGGGGAATGAGACAATATTTTCCCAAACTTGAAAAAAGTGGTTCGTAATGATTCTGGCGTAAAAATAACATGGATATCATATTTTGAGAATAAAATTTTACTCATATTTTAAAAATAACATAAAGTTTTATTCTTTTAATAACCATATTATTCTTAAAATAGATTATTATGTGGTTGATGGAGTATAAAAAAAATTAATTTTTAAAGTTACAACGTGTACCGACCCGTCATCGGGCGTTGACCAAAGTCAACTCTTGGTAGGACCCACCCGGGGCTCCAAGAGGAAGTCAACGTGTTGACAGTTTGGGTCTCGCCTAGTTAAGGCGTCGCCAGGATGAGGCATCGCCTGATTGAAGCGTCGCCAGGAAGGAGGCGTCGCCCACTTCAAGGGGGTGACCAGTTTGTCGCAAGAGCGTGTTTTGGCCTAGATGGCGCCACCTCCCGATACCCACGGGTAGGAAAGACCGTGGAGTGGGCGGCAGCATGGGAGAAGGCGACGCGATATGTTAGATAAAGAACATAGCCAGAAAAGGTGGATTTAAAACCACATCTTCAGTACAAGCAGAAAGAGCCCCAGTCCACGACGTATCCACACATGAGGTGTAGGGATGAGGCAGAACGCACCACCGTTGATTCCCTCTGGACCAGATACGACCTTTAAGAGGCCACGCCCCAGAGGTGCATCTACATGCAGGGTACGTGGGCGTTTCAGGGGACTCCCAAGGGAAGTGACTCAGGTACGGGTGCGTCGGTTGGCCCCACATAGTCACCCCTGGGCGCGCCAGCACTCCGCAAGAGCAACCTCACATGCTGAGATTTATCTAAGTATGAGATACAACGCTGTGAGGTGCGCTCGTGAGTAAGCTCAAGTCAAAGCACAAGTCAGAGCTGCCACGTGGCATTAACCCTAGCAAAGGTATATAAGGTTAAGTGAGAAACAACACAAGGTACGTTTTTCAAATATTTAGTCATTTGGTAAACTTTAGGCACTTGAGCACTTGAGAGAATTCAGTTACACATTCAGTTACGCATCTCCAAGAACACAAATCTAGTCTTGTTCCGCTACGGAGGAGCACGGTGTTTTCTGCCACCAGTACTGACTTGAGCGACGGAGTGCAAACGGCCGCGAGCGCGCCATTTGTCTTTGTGATTGCAGGTAACATCACATAGGAGAATTGAGATCGAGGAAGAGTAAGAAGATACGCACGAAGAAGCTCGAGCCACCGACAGGAACACAATGCTTTCTCCAATTTTTTTTAAAAAAGATGTTGTTTGAATTAAGGTAAATAGAATGAAAAATGAGGGAAGGTTTTATCAAAATTTATGAGTACTATATGATAGGTGTGATTAAAATTGTACTTTTCATTATTTATAATTTTTAAATTTATTATTAATATTTTTAATTAAAAATAATAATAATTATTTATATTATATGATTAATTATATTTATTTTATTATAATATAAATATAAATATTAATGATTTAATAATAAAAATAAAATATATATTTAATATAATAAATGTAAACATATAAATGTAAACATATTTATTTATTGATTTTTGAAATCTTTGCTATTCCTTGTTTTTACAAATTTATCTTTGGATGCAAACGCAGATTAATGTTGTGTTTGATTAAGAAGATGAGTGAGAATTTGAGAGAGTGAATATATGGAGATTTGAAAGAAAAGTGTGAAAAAAGTTAGTGTATTTGGATTGTGAGATGTTAGAATGGATGTGTAATGGAAGTTGATTAAAGTTTGTGATTAATGTGATAGTTATGAGGAGATTTTTAATTTTTTTAAAGGTGTTAAATGTGAGTTTATAAATTTATCTTTGTAACTAAACATTTATAAATAATCAAACATGAGACATTTTTTACTATATTTGAGTTAACCAAAATTTTCTCAATTATTGTAACATTGAATTAATATTTTCAAAATAATGATGAGTTAATACATTGTCAGAACATGAAAAATTGTCATAAAAATAATACACAAAATCATATTCATATAAACATAATTTAAAAATATAATTTATATATTTGCAGATTTTTTTTTAATTAAAACATTATTTTTTAAACTGTGTTGGAATTATGTCAATTTGTAAGAAAATAAAAATTTATTAAAATAATAATTGTGTTTGTATTAAAAAACAAGTTCCAATTTTTCATATTTGTAAAAAAATTTAAGTGGACAATTATGAATGTATGTAAAAAATTTAAATTGTAAAATTCATATAAATAAATTTAATATTCATTATTTTATAAAATATAATTATGATCATAATTTATATTGAATTTAAATAATAATATTAATTGTGAAATAATTTGTTATAATAATAACACAACAAAAAAGCACCAACAATAAAATAAAAATAAGTTAGGAAGGTGAAATACAACTCACAATCACATAATCTATTAAGAGACATGGATAAGTGATTATCTCAATAGTTTTTTTTTTACACATAATCATCCGAACAACTGGGTCGGTTGAACACCTGGCGGACGAAAAGATTGTTGTTGAAACGATTCAACTTGAGAAGAAGACCCGACATGATGTTGATAGTGAGGTTGTGTAGTCCCATGTGGCATATCATACTGTTTTGAAAATATGTGTTAATTTTGGATTAGTGAATGAAGAATAATAAATAATTTTGTAATTGAACTCACATCGTCATCGGACGATGACTCTATAGGCGAGATGTAGCGGATAGTATGGTTGATGTACCATTGCATGATGTATGTTGACTTGTCATGTAAATGGCAATTTCCGTTAAATTGATTTCCCTGAATTAGACGATTATGACGGTCATTCCACATAGCTATCCAGGCCACATGATATTGTGGCCAGTATCAATCAGTTTGTCCTCTCATATCCTCTTTGTGAAGTTGATCAAGGTTGAATGGGTCACTTGGAATATAGGCACTTATGAGGATTTATTGTTAATTTACATATAAAATAATCCCTAATTTATGAATTTATACATTTTTACATTTTTATGAACTTTATTTGAATAAGAGCATTTTATTCTCAAATTTGGTGTTAATTGCAGATTTCTAGGGAAGATTAAAGATTTGGAATAAAGGAGAATAATTTGAGCTAAAAAGATAAAGTTGGAAGGTCCCATAATGGAAAAAGATGCAAAGAAAAATTGGGCATTTTTTATGTTTTATCATTTAGCCCATTAGCACGACATAGGAAGCAACCTAACCCTAGAAAACTAGGATAAATAGAGGGCTAGAGGCTCAACTGTAGGTGCCAGATTGAGAGGAAAACACCATAGAGTGAATTGTAACCAATTGGGAGAATGGAAGGTGCTAGAAGTATGCGTAGCTAATTCTACCCTTTGGGATTGGGAGTAATCTGCTCAAACTCTT
>Ga0123342_1004615_pt1 | contig 20800 bp, 10 predicted proteins | sample Turbeawhitnodule_FD_89960 | JGI IMG/M metagenome (GOLD analysis project Ga0123342, IMG submission 89960) | Root nodule microbial communities of legume samples collected from Mexico - Turtle bean Mexico white nodule | ecosystem: Host-associated > Plants > Roots > Nodule | place: Mexico: Nepantla...
TAAATTTAGCTTCCCTTACCTTAATTGCTTGCTTTCCAAGCAACTTCTAGAATTTTATTTCCCACAGTCTTGGATAAACTTCAAGATTTACGGGCCTAATGCAAGTTATCCAAACAGAACAAACATTCAGTATATAATAGAATAAGTTGAGAGGATTAAACTTCTCAGCTGACCCCACAAAGATTGATGACTAAACCCTAAGGAAAAACAGAGAACGAAGGATATTTAGAGTAAAAATGAACTTACTCTGTTTGAAAATCTGATCGGGTAAAAATGTTCCTTAACTCCTTTGCTACAGCGTGGTATGATCAAATTCTAAAATAGATGAGGTATGAAGTGAGAAATTAAGAGAGAAGAGAAGTTGGTAGAGAGAGAAAGTGATTTGGAAGAAAGAAGAATGTGAGGCACGCCGTTTCTGTTTCTTTAAAAAAGTGTCAGTTACAAGAAAAACATGACTATTTATTTGTATTTGAAAAATATTTAGTGTTTGATGATGGATTTGATTTTATATTATAGTTTTATCATATTGAATTTTAAATAATGAGGTTATAAGAAATTTTATGAAAGATTATGAGCTTATAAGTTGGGTATAATGCACATTCATGAACTATTACTTGAAACTTAGGAAGTACTACAACTCTAACTAAATGGATTCTGTTAGTCTAATCATACAAGGATGTAACATATGAATGTAATTGTGATTTTGAGAAGTGATATCAATATGTCATGTACAAAGAGTTTGTTTTGGAAATTTATGGAAGCATTGGTGTTTCTAGTTCTCTAAAGGGATATTTGATCAAAAAATTGTCTAAACATATATCTTGAGTAAGGAGTTTCTAATTCTCTAAAGGGATATTTGATCAAAAAATTGTCTAAACATATATCTTGAGTGAGGAAAGTAGTATAGATTGATCACAATATGAGAGGACTTAACTTCATTTTTACAAGAGAATATCACTTTAATAAGAGATATTGTTCAAGTGATATTTCTTTACTCTCTAAAACATATTTTAACTTAGTTTAAAGTGTGTGCATGTTAAATCATCATAGCTTATATCATATTTTATACATTTGAATACTTTATTCTAAGAAAATGTTGATAATTTGTTATTCAAAGTGTATAATGGAATGAATAATACTTCACTTCTTATTTATGTGTGTGAAAGAGATGTGATGTTAAAACTTTATTGTTATAATAAATTATGTAAATTAAAGTCGAAAATGTCCTGTTAGTTATATCAATAAATATCCAAGCTTTATTGATATAATAAATCTTGTAACTTGTAAAGTATCTCTGTTGGGAAGTTATCAAAAAAAAATATACATTTTATTTTAAAGAATGAGTGTGTTGACAATTAACATGAAAGAATGATCGATTAATCAAAATGTAATCAGTTTAATGATCAAATATTTTACATATTATATGATATATGCTTAGTCTCGTATCTTTACATTTAATATTTTTTTGGAGAAGTTACTTGAATTGTGTTTCTTTAAAAGACTTTAGTGAAACAATAAATATTTATGATATTTTCTTAATGAGTGATGTAATTGTGATTTGTAAATTTATATCTTAGATTTATTTCTAGGATATGATTGTAGAAGTTTGAATAAAAAATTTAGAAAATAGCACAGTAGAGATAATTACCTATATTTAGATTTTAGAAAATTTTCAATTCACATCTTTTTGTCAGCCAAGTATTTATTGTAATTAAGTGTTTTATAACCCTTATTTTTTTGTATATTTATAGTTTTTATGTATGCTTTTAAATTATTCATATTCCTAATTATATGTTGTGATATCTAGAGTTATGTTTTTTAGTTTAACTTTTTGTAGTAATGTTTTGGAATGTTACCCATAATATTTCTTGGATATCAGTTTGAAGTATTCAAAAACTCTTTTGGAGTAAAAGAATTAGATTGCAAGAGAAATAGGAGAAATCAAAAGGTGGAGCTAATCATATATGCTTTCATGCCACCCATACTAAATGTAGAAATACCGTTTTCTCCTTTTTTGTGCCACCTCCATATATAATCCGGAAGCTGTTTTTAAATCTGGAAGTGTTCTTGAGATTTATAAAATCCGGAACTCTTTTTTGCATTTGAAATAAGCCTATGGATTACGTAATCTGGATATATTCCGGATTACATAATCTGGAAGTCAATCTCATATTTAAAAAAGACTCTAGATTATGTAATCCGGAAGCTAATCACTCCTCTGAAAAAAAGACTTCCGGATTACATAATCTAGAAGCTAATTTTATGTATAGAAAAGACTTCCGGATTATGTAATCCGGAAGCTAATCACAAAAGGCTTCCGGATTACATAATCCAGAAGCTAATTCTGAATCTAGAAAAAGACTTCCGGATTATGTAATCCGGAATATTAGTAAAGGGTATTTTTGGAATATAAAAAATATATGGGGGTGGCACAAGAAGGTATGGAGGTGCATGAAGAAGCAGCCTTATGAAGTGTGTGCCCTGCACATGCTATTCAACATTTTAATTTAGGTTCCATTGATTGGGCTTCATGTGTTACCTTTTTAGAATTCTGCCTATAAATCAAGTCCATTGAAAGTTTACATATAAATTTTAAATAATTAAATATAAAAATTAAAAATATCATATTATTAAAAAATATTTCAAGTTCGAAATACTGGTTTTTTCTCCATGCGGTGGTCAAAAGGAGATATAATTCTAGTGGGATTCATCGTCTACGGATTGATAATGAGGTTACGGAGGATCCTAAAATCATTGAGGATCATATTTTGGACTTTTATAATCAGGTTTAGGGTAACTCATATTTTTCGTGAAGGGAATGCGTGTGCTGATAAGTTGGCTAATTTAGGATTTATTCATAGAGAATCTTTTCATTGGTATAAGACTCTCAGCTAGTCTGTTCTTAGAATTCTTTATGAATAGGTATAATCTACATATGTATCGTTTGTGTTAACATATGAGTTTTGGTCTAGTCCCCCCATATTTTTGTATTTTCTTTCTTTTTTCTTTTTTTTAATAATTTTTTTTTTCATGCGATGGCAGATGATTGTTGTTTCTTGAGGTGTCAGCTTAGCTGAGATATCAAGTTGCATAGTGATACCTAACACGAAAACTTTATAAAAAATATATATATATATTTCAAGTCAAATTTTTTATAAAAATATTTATTAATAATAACGATAAAGGAGACTAGGCGAGGGAGAGAGTAAACCAGACTCAAACTGTGCGAGAAAGCAAGACTGAGTGAATGAGAGAATGCTTTATTAATATTTTTCATATCATTTGATTCTCTATCATTTATTAAAATATTATTTTTTAAGAAATAATTAATAATTTCTACGAATTTTAGTGCTTATTCCCAAGAACAAACATACAATTTGTGCAAATTTATAAGTATGAATATCGATTTTTTTGTAAATAATTTTAAACAAAAAAAATTCGTAAGTGTTTTCTTCCAAAAAAAATATTTCTTTAAATATTTCCGACGCTCTCTCTCTATCTCATCTCCCACCTCTTTTTTTTTTTTTCCTATCTTCACACCCAATATCTTTATTAGGATTCTCTACACTTTTTACATTAGAAACGACTCCATTTTATTTTTGTCCACCTTGTTTTATATTATGATTTATATTATCTTTCAATTCTTTCAATTCAAAACCGATAATCATATCAATTTTTAAAAAGTAGAAAATAACATAATAATCAAAATAATAAAATAAAATTAAAATTAATCTAAAGATAAAATAGAAAAAAATTTAAAAACATTTAGAGAGGGAATCCCTTTTATATAGGTATAGATATCATTTTGTTTTCTATGATATTAAAAACGGTTCTACATCATACAAATTATTCTACAATTAATCAAATGACCAAATACACAAAATAAAATAATAAAATAAATATTAATATAAAAATAAAATAATAAAATAAATATTAATATAAAAATAAAATAAATATATAAAAATAAATATTAATATAAAAATAAAATACTAAAATAAATATTAATATAAAAATAAAATAAGAAATAAAATATGGACACCAAAACGTAGTTATGAAGAAGATAAAGTTAGAAAAGAAACGTTATTAAAATGATATACTAAAGGGATATTCCCATACATGCATGAATAATTGTTATTTTTTAAGATAAGATTGAAAAAGATAAGTTATTAAAATAATATTTCTATTGGCATGTTTTAAAAATAAAATTGGAAAAAAAATTATTACATCAAATAGAAGAATGTTGTAATTGATAATTTTAAGGAAAATAGAAGTTATTAAACTTATTATCTTTTTCAAGAATAAAATTGTGAAAGAGAAATTATTAAACTGATATTCCTATTTGCATGAATAATTGTAGAAAAAAATTTATTTTTATTTTTTATCCGGTCAGAATTGAAAACTTGTAAAAAATACAGAGTATAATCTTAAAAAAATAATTAAGTAATTAAAAAAAATAAGAGTTGCAGCCTAAATATGTTATAACATTAAATTTTACACTAAATGTAAATTTTCCACTTTAATTAGTCAACGATTGAGCAAAATGTAACGATTAACAAAATACATACAATTATGTAAAGAGGTTCAGCTGAGTTGAATAATGAGTACACTACTGTAGATTTTTTTTCTCTATGTATTCAATTTTCACCAATAAAAAAATCAATGCAATTATAATATTTCTCTAATAATTCTAAAATATTTTTAAATAAGTGATAATAATGCATGTGATATTATGAATAAAATATGGATAACAATGAATGTGATATTACAAATAATTTTGATAGAGAAGGAAATATTAGTTATTAAATTAAAGTTGTGTATTATCTTCCAAATTATCTTTCACTATAATTTATTTAATAATTCAAAATTTGGTAGGATCCAAATATATTTAAAGAAATATCAGCTAGTCAATTAGCAAACATTTAGTCTCCAACAATGTTTATTACATATGGTACAAAGATAACTTTTTATCTAAAATAATCTTAAGAGAAGACGAGAATGAGAGATTTGAGTTGTGAGTACTATCTAAAGCTTGTGTGAAACTTTTATGAAATAAACTTGTTTTCAAACAACTGTCTTCATGATTTTCGTAAGCCTTTTACATTCATCTTCCAATACAATATTTCTTATTCATTTATTAAGTTAAGTTCTTCCATGCGTTATTATTACTTATGTTTATTACTTCTTTTATCATCATCCCTATGATCCTAAATGTGATCGTGAATAGTATTTATAAAAAAGTCATTGAATTTCCTTAAAGAAATACAAAACCGTCACAATTCACAAAAGTAATATGAACAAATGCGTATGAACATATTCTATACAAATATTGATTCTCAGTTCAACAATTATTTTAGTCTTATTTATTGCACCTCACATTGTTTTTAGAACAATTTTATTAGATTCTTTCTCCTATAAAAAAAAATACATGGCAAGACGAATTGTTAAAAAAAATACAATTTATTCTAGATAAAATGATATTTTCATCGATCACACCAAAAATAAAAAATAGACACTACAAGAAAATCATTAAATAGAAACCAATTTTAGAGATAAAATAATTAATTGTTATATTGACAAAATTAGATACTATTTTAGAAACTAAAAAAATTATTGGTATCTAAATTAGTTTTTATTTTTGATAAATAGTTTTTAAATTGGTATCTAGTTAGATATTAAGGTTTTAGATACCAACTTTATAATATAAATAATTGGTAGTTAAAACTTAGGTATCTAGGTAACTAATTAGATACCAATTTAAAAACTATTTATGAATAATAGAAACTAATTTAGATACCAAAAACTTTTGTCTCTAAAATAGTATCTAATTTTGTCAATATAGCAACTAATTATTTTTTACCTCTAAAATTAGTTTTTATTTAATGATTTTCTTATAGTGAACGACTGTATCACCATAAGAAAATCAATGAAAATAATGAAGTAAAAGATAGAGACCCTATCACACAACACTAAGTCGCTAAGCAAGAAGATGATTACACTAAAATTATAAAATTTACATAGTATTCTTCATTTTTCACATTATGAAAGGAAACTTCATTAAGTTCACAAAGAAGAAAGTAAAAGAATACCCATCTAGAGCAATGTAGTCAAACTCGTATGAGGATCGGGAAGAAGCTAAAAGATCGTAACTCGACTCGTAAGAGTTACTAACATATGAAAAATAATATTAAATACATAACACAACTGGAAACAGTTTCATAAATCATAAATTGTTCATACAAAAAACAATTAACTTCACAAATATCTAATACAATTAAACTATCAAAGGAAATCCTTCATATTAATTGAAGGATAATCATCATCATCCTCTTCTATAAGATCTTCATTTTCATTAATGTTATCTATGCCATCACCTTCATCATCCTCAACAATTTGAGGAACCTCCAAATCATCCATAGGTTCAACTTCTCCAACTTCAACCAAATCATCCATAAGTTCAATGAGCACCGTGACTATGATGGAGAATGAGAGAAGAAAAGAACGTGAGCGGTGGCAGTGGCGTTTACGAGCGACGACGATGGCGAACAGTAGAGATCATGACTGCGACCATGGGCAGTTGCGGAGAACGCAAGCGTGACGCCGGTGGAGTTCTGTGGTGCTTGTTTTCTCTCTTTAGGGTTTGTGACTCTTCAGTGACTTTCACTCTTCACTCTACTCTTTCCCGCTTCACTCATTCACTCAGAAATATGATTTTGGGCACACTAGGTTAAAATATTTTGGGGCAAAAACATGTCGCACTAGGGTAAGAGGCAGCTCGACAACGCCCATCTGATGCAACGATCCAACTAGTTGTGCGACGACGCGATACGATCCGCTCTGACGTCGATCCGTCAGCCGAGTCAGCATCATACGATTTTGTGATTTTACTCGCGATTTTCACTACATTGATCCAAAGGATAAGTTTGGCACATGATTAATAATGGAAAAATTTTCACAAATCATATTTCTACATAAACTTCTAGAAAAATCATCCTTTAATTTGTATTTTTTGTCTAATTCATATAACTCTTTTATTTTATTTTATTTTTACACATATAATTTAGCATATTGTCCATGATAGTGCAATTTTTTTGCTTTATGAAAAGTTTTCTAAATTATTTGATTGCCAACTGCCAAAAGTTTTACCCACCACCCCTCAACATTTGTTACTGTGTTAATTGTCATGGCTTGTCAATTCACTCTTGTGTCTTATTATTTTCTCACATTTTTTCTATGATCATATTTTCAATTATCTAGATCCAGAAACACATTTGAGTGATTATGTAACACAGGTGAGAGAGAGGATGAGAGAGGGTTGATTCTCTGACACATGTGTGAGAGAGAGATATTTAATTTGTGAACTAAACACTAGAAAAATATCAAGGGTTTACTAAATCTTCAAAATTAAAAATCCAAACAAGTTTCAATTCATTAACATCAATTTAAAACTTTAACACGCAACAATCCAACCAAAAATATCGATAGAGAGTCCATTAAATAAATGGTGAATTTAGGACAATTAACTTGAAAAAAATGACCTAAAAAAATGCAGGAAAGGGAAGGAAAAGGAGAAAAGGGTGACTGTTTATATATGTAGAAAGAAACCTCCAGGGGTGTGGTAGCGTAGATCATGATGTAATTCCTCATTCTTCCTTAAGTATTAAGAAGTATCTCGTTCTTGTTTATCATACTCTCAACCTTGTTTTCTCAACTCTTTAATACCTAAACATAGAACTAGTGACCTTAGAAATGCTATAATAGAACCCAATTCGAGGAGACGGGGTTGGCCTTTGGTGGAGGAAGAAGAGAGATAGATCATGATGTAATTCCTTTTTCTTCCTTGCGTATCTCGTTTTCATTTATCAGAATCTCAGTCTTGCTTGCTCCATCCTTTAATTTTATCATATAAAAAATTATACCGTATACACTTTTAGTAGTATTATCATGTTATATATTTCTTACCTCGTAACTATTTAACTTCTGTAAACCTTCTATTGACTAATATAAAATGATAAGTTAAGTATATGTTTTTGTATAATAAAATATTTGATGTATTTTCTTAATTAGGTTACATGGAGTGTAACAAATTTTTAGTTTCAAATTTAAACAAATTAAATCACATACATCTTTTTCAACAATAATTATATCCCTCAAAAAATCCTGAGTGCTTTAAAAACAATCTTGATCTATGAAAAGCGTTGTAACAATATTAACTGCTTTTTAAAGTTCATATTTCATATTTATTAGTTTTTCAAGATCAATTTAATTTAATAATTATTGTTTTAAACTGATCAATATTAATTTAATTTTTAATTAATATAGAACTTTAAATAATATAAAAAACTTTCCATTAATATTTTAAAAAAATATTTTTTTTTCTCGAAAGATGTGTTTCTAAAAAATAATAGATAAGAATTTGGCCCTTTCACATTCTGATACATTTTGGATAGAAAGAACACGTGCCACTATATTTTAAAGTAAATAATTAATGATTAGAATAAAGTTTGTTTGAGACTAAAAAACAATTTGCGTAGAAAGAATACGTACCACTATTTTTCAAAGTAAATAAATAATTATTAGAATAAAGTTTGTTTGAGATTTTTTTTTTACAGCAAAGTTTGTTTGAGATTAAAAAACCATTATTTTACAAGTCCTTTATAGAATAAAACATTATATTATAATAAAATAATAATTTATTTAAGTGTGGAATGTAACCGTCTCAAAGGTATAATTGTTCTAATGATTAGTTTTAGTTAGGTAAATAATGTTGTACTGAGTTTATTTGGAGAAATTTTGGTAGCGAAAGGAATTATTTAGGTAAAACTAATCTCACCTTTGTAGTTAGTTAAAAAATTCCACCAATAATTTCGAATTACATTTTTTCTATCTTTCTGCTAAATATTAATTTTCAATATTTTTTTTTCTCTCCTCTCTAAACTGATTTGTTTGTAATACTTTAAAAAAAGCTTACAACCATTAAAAATAACTCTATAGTACAATTGAAATGATCGGTTATAAATCTAAAATATAATTTATGTATTTAACTTGTTTATTTTAAATATTTAAATTATATTTTGGATTTTAAATTATTCATTTATATTATGATAAAAATTAATTTTAAATTGAAATGGAAAACAATTAGGAATTATTGGTTGGTTAAAATTGTTGAGATTAATATAATTCTGAGTGTTGATTTGACAATTTTTGCTAGTAATTTTTGTATTTTTAATAAATTTAATTTAACTAATAAAATATTATGATGGGTTCTTAGGATAACAAATCTCTTAATAATTTTAAATATTTTCAAGAATATAGTATATTATTATTCATTAAGTTTTAAAATATTTCCAACTGGATCTTCATTCTTATCCAAACTCGAAAATAAAAACAATTCCAAAACTGTGGGTATCTTTCTCTATATAAAACACGTTTCTCCTCCCTGCAGTTCAACCTATTGAAATCGGTGAAGAACAAGTTTTGATCTGTAAACTCATTCTTTCACTCCTGCACTCTTTACTTCCTGTTTTAAATTGTTATAGGTCCTTGTGTTTTTCCTTTAGATTAAAAGCTTGAAGTTTTTGCTTCCGTGTCATTTGAAGTTACTTCATTCGAAGTTGTTGCTGCCTGATCTCTGTTTTATTGATTATCTATGGTGTTATTGTCTTTAGTAATTGTAATACAACGATTGAATGAGGTTTTTTGATCGACTGATCGTTTTCTCTCTCTCTCGCTCTCTATTGCGCAGGTATTGACGTCAAGATGAAAATGAAATTGGGGAGAACATTACTGCTTTTTCTTTGTTTGAAAGTCTTCTGTTATGCAGTGGTACTATTTCTGTGTTCCTCTGTTTGTGTATTATTATTTGGGATTCTGGATCATGATATGTAAATACGATTTATTTTGTATGATGGCAAGCAGATTGCTACTCCTCAGACTTGTCCTGCTAGTAATGTGGATAAATGCGGCGATTCAGATGGATGGGAAGGAGAGTTTTTCCCTGGAATTCCAACGATTAAATACGAGGTACACTTGTTTATCACAATTTATCGATGTATGCCATACAAGATAACAATGACATATATTATTTTCTAGATAGAAGGGAAAGTAAAGAAACTAATGAAATGAAAGGGTTTATTCGATTATTAACTTGTTTGGAAGCCTAAGATTATTCTAAATCCTCCAAATTTTTGGGACTTTCAAATTGAAATGAAGTATCAATTTCATAAAGTATCAACCTCTTTTCTAAATAGTCCATAAAATAGTGGAATTGTGAAATTATATGCGCAGTCTCCAAAGTATTAGAAATTGTGCCACATCGTCAAGTATTGAATAATTCTTCAAATTAGACTCTCAATGCTCGTAAAATATATCAAATCAAGGACTAGATTGATGGATAGGGCTACTTATATAATTTCATTAGCTTAACGACTATTTAAGAGAGAGGATGATGTTTCAGTAACTAAATAATATGTTTATTGCATGGTAATGCCCCCTTACCCTTTGCACAAATGACTATTCTTTTGGGAAAAAGAGGTTGACCTTTCTCAACTCAACTGAATTAATTTTTATATTTTGTTTTGCAGCTATATCTTAGTGTGAAAATATTATTTGAGAATTTATGGGGGCTGTTTCTTTCTGTATTGTATTGTGTGAATACTTATCGGTGCTTGTTTGTATTTAATTTTCAGGGCCCGTCCAGTAAGAATCAACTTTCTTTTAAATGGTATAATCCAGAGGAGGAAATTCTCGGAAAGAAAATGAAGGTGGGTTTTCATATATATTCCAAGAAGTTGCCATTCTTATCTATACCTTATTGTCCACCTACACCAACAAGATTTTAACTTGAATTTATTCTATAATAACTGCAGGATTGGTTAAGATTTAGTGTTGCATTTTGGCATACATTCCGCGGAACAGGTGCTGATCCATTTGGCGCACCTACTAAGTATTGGCCATGGGAGGATGGCACCAACTCATTAAACATGGCCAAAAGACGAAGTATGCTAGTTCTTAACTCTTCAGATATACTTTACAGACTTGTTTGTGACTCGATAAAATTCTCTTAATTAACAGTGAGAGCTAACTTTGAGTTCATAAGCAAACTTGGTGTCGATTTTTGGTGCTTCCACGACAGGGATATTGCACCTGATGGAAAAACTCTAGAGGTGAGTCAATGTTTTTCCACTTAATTGCAATTCTTAGAGATGATAAGTGGAGATGCAGTGGCGTATGCTTACTCATTTTTTATATCTGGAATATTGAGATACGATCATAGTTGGTGGAGTGTGCTTTCTTGATTAAAACTCTGTTGCTACATTTTATAAATCTGCTTTCTGAGCTGTTAGATTGCTCTTGTTGTTGTCTTTATCATAGGAATCTAATGCAAACTTGGATGAAGTAGCTGCCCTTGCTCAAGAGCTCCAGACTAAGGTATATTAGTTTTCACGTACATTATTCTGAAGTAGGAAAAAACACTAGCAATTTGTACCAAAGCCCAAATGATTGCTGAATTCCTTGCATTTTCTGTTAGCCATTTCACATGAATGAATGGTGTGTATTGTTTTGGAGCTTGGGGAATGCAGAAATACAAGATTTGTTTAACCAATTCTGGTTTCAACATGCACCCATACCCCCTTCTTTTTTCAAGTGTGCAATGTAATGAATATATTTAGAGTTGGTAAATAAAGAAGAAATGATATGTACTGTCTCTTTTTCTTTTCCCCTTTGCGTGTCTAGTTCATGAAGTGCTTTTTTTTATTTAAATTCCTGTGATCCTGTTTATACAATATTCTGCTAGAGCACTGTTGTACACATGTTTTTTTGTCTTGAGGTAAACAACCATATTACATGTAAAATGGCTTTGTTGTGTTACCATGTAGGCTAAAAAAAGAGTATTATGGGGAACAGCTCAGTTGTTCATGCATCCTCGTTACATGCATGGTGCTGCTACTAGGTAACATATAATACAATTACCTCCTGAATTTATGGTCCTTATGCATGTTGGTTCATTGCTGACTAAATGAACTGCTTTACAGCTCTGAATTAGAGGTCTATGCATATGCTGCTGCTCAAGTGAAGAAAGCCATGGAGGTAAGTTGTGTGTGCATGTAAGGTTCATTGTATTTGAAGAACCATTCTTCTTGTACTGATTTATATATATTTATTGCAGGTGACACATTATTTGGGAGGAGAAAATTATGTTTTCTGGGGTGGTCGCGAAGGTTATCAATCTCTTTTGAACACAGATATGGAGCGAGAGCTTAATCATATGGTATGTGAATAATTCTTGCTTTGAATTAATTATTTGACTTCACTGCCTTCTTTGTCTTGTATTACTGAACAATATATCAGGAATCTCCTTGAAATTAATGAAACATTAGTCCGATGTGCATGCAACAACAACAACCACTTCTTAATGTGGATATGAAAGAAGTATATGCAAGCAAGGCCGCATCGTAAAGCCTCAAAAATTGACCTTATTAGATGCATATCTTGAATGACATAAATTTGTCTATCCTTCATTGTGGTCGTTCTTAAAATAAAAGAGTGACGGACTTGAATCACGAGCTTTTATGACAATCCGTTGCCTACTCCAACAAAAATCAAATAAGCTTGTTTTCTTATTTTCAGTCTCTGCTGACTTTCTTAATGCGGTTTATTACCTGATTACAGGCTAGGTTTTTTGAAGCTGCTGTAGCATACAAAAAGAAGATTGGATTCAATGGTAACATTCTGTAGAATGCCTACTATCTATCATTTTATAGCAATAAATTGTGAAATATAGATGCTTGGAAGGATATATAAGTTCTTTAAAAATATTTCTGTGTTGTGTTACACCAAAATATTTGAATGAAAAAATTATTTTTCACTTAATAAAGGTTTTTTTCCTTTTGTAAGTCCTTTTCCTTGTGCCATTTCAGGGACATTGTTGATTGAACCTAAGCCACAAGAACCTACGAAACACCAGTAGGAATCTTACCTGTTCATTCAATACTTTTGCAGCACCTGTTACCTATACTAAACTTATGTTTCTACAGGTATGATTGGGATGCTGCAACCTCAGCTAATTTCTTGCGAAAATATGGACTTGCAGGTAAATTATATAGATGTCCTTTTCACCCAACTGTCTCCCCAGGAACTAAAATTTGAATGGGATATCTTTCCACATTTAAAGTTTATGTTATCAGGCATAAAAATTTCTTGATGTGCTTAAATAGAGATATTATGTTACTTACCTTTTTCCGCTATATTCTTTACCTTTGCTTTGAAGGCGTATCAGTAAGTCTGTTAGTTTTGTTCTCAATGACACGTTTTTTCTCTTCAACAAATTCCTTTCTCCCTAAATTAATGGTCAAATGGTCCCTTGTTTGAATTAATGTAGCCAATGCCAAAATATTGCTCTAATTTTCTTTATTAAGAACAATGTTATTACAATTTACAAATTTCTCTATCTCATTCCTTTTCCTACTCTAGGGGAATTCAAACTCAACATAGAGTGCAACCATGCCACCCTCTCTGGCCACAGGTGAATTGATCATTGGGCTGTCCTTGATCTTACTTTTCCTTTTAAATTTGACATTCATAAATCTTAACTGAATCTGAACATGATCTTTGTAATTTCAATTTCTGCCGTAATATGTAGTTGTCAGCATGAACTTGAAACTGCAAGGATCAACGGATTACTGGGTAATATTGATGCTAACACTGGCGATCCTCAAGTTGGTATGTATGCATTTTCTCATTCAATAAATATTGTAACTTTTAACATCGAAACAGGAACAGTGAACATGTCACATGAATTCATGTTGTAACATGAAGCTGTTATCATTACTGCAGGTTGGGACACAGATCAGTTTCTGGTAGATATTCAAGAGGCAACCCTGATTATGCTCAGTGTTATCAGAAATGTAAGAAAATGCTTTCCAGTGAGCTTGCATCATGCAATGCAACACACTTAATGTTAAGAAATGCAATCTCGGCTGACCAGGTTCTTTTTGTTTTCTTTCTGTCTTTTCCAGGGAGGACTTGCACCTGGTGGATTCAACTTCGATGCGAAATTGTCAGTCTTTCTCTATTTTAATGTACTTATATTCCTGTTTGTTTTATTTCTTTCTCTCAATTTCTTTACTGAACAATATATAGGCGGAGAGAGAGCACCGATGTTGAAGACTTGTTCATAGCCCACATTGTTGGAATGGATACCCTGGCCCGTGGACTGAGAAATGCTGCCAAGCTAATTAAGGTGACACAGGACATCTATTGCTTCCCTTATAATTCAAATGTGCAAACTCAATGAAAGCCTTTAAATTTCTCTTGAGAATCAAACTAAACGTTTCTCATTATTGTGCATCGAAAGGATGGTTCTCTGTCTGAGCTTGTCCGTAAACGATATCAGAGTTTTGACACTGAAATTGGGGCTCAAATAGAGGTAAAATTCTTCCAACATTTTTCTTTTCTCCTTTAGTAGTGCCTTTTGATTAACTTTATCGAAATGGATGTTAACGTAGGCTGGTAAAGCTGACTTTGAACTGCTGGAGAAGAAAGTCAAGGAATGGGGAGAACCAACGGTTGCTTCTGCGAAACAGGTAACTCGAAATATAACTTTCTGTTCAAAAGGTCGAATAATCAAGCCGAATAATCAAATTTATATTTGTTCATTACACATTGCAACATTGCGGTATGTTGCAGGAGCTAGCCGAGATGATCTTCCAATCTGCTTTGTAGAAATCAGAATCTAGAGTTGTATGGTGGCTATTTTCGTTTCATTATATTAGAAACAGTTCAGTATATTAAGTTCACGAATAAAAGGAAATTGAGACTGACATAAGTCTGCTTCATTTTCCTTACAAAAAAAAAGTGGGTCTGATATCTGATAGGCATAGGCATACAGAGCCTATTGAAGTGGGCGTTACGTTATGTATAATATTACGTGACGCATACCTTCCCTGGGTTTAAGTTAATTAATTTCAGTTTCCTGTTAGTTTGATCTTTATTTATTATTATCTATAACTATATAAAATATATAAAACGTATTCCAAAAACCACCACGGGCCCGTTTCTTTTTCTCTACTTGTTCTAAAATACAGTGCTGATCGTTCACACTGAAATCACTGATAGCGCAACAAGAATACAAGAATAGTATGAGAAAGGATGTTGCTATGTCAGAATTATAATCAGGGAATTAAGGAAGGTTCATTACGAAGATTATTTAAACTTTTGAATTTTTACAATTTTTTAATTTATTTCAATAAATTTCGTATGAGGGATTGTCAAAGGAAAATTATTTTAATAAATTTTATAATTAATCTATTGAAATTATTTTATTAGTTTATTTGTTAATAATTGTTTAATTAAGTACTTAAGTTATTTATATGCAAACACGCCTAGTTATTTAACCATAGATTCGGATCCAAAAGGCACGTAGATGCAACCATAGAATGGGTAAAGCTTTTTCATCCTGTACTCCCATGATTTCTAATTTCACACCTCTAATCTTTAAAATGACTATTTCATCTTTCATAAAAATAACTTTTGGATTGTCTTTATAATAATAATAATAATAGGATTTTCAAAATAAACTTTCTGAAATACATAAAATATATATTAAAATAAGTTTTTTGAAATAGAATTTATGGACAACTTTCCAAAATATATATGGTACATTAATAAGTTTTTTAAACACATAAAATATGTTTAAAAACGAGCTTTTTAGAAGATAATTTTTAAAATAAGATAGTTTTTAGAACTAGCTTTCGAGAAAAGAAAACTAGGATGTAGTGGCGGAAGCGGAAGAAGTCTCAGCAATAGTGAGTAGTGAAGGCGGCAAAAAGTATGGGGTGCAATGAGTAATTATGGAATACAAAAAGCTAATATTGAGACTTAGTGAGGCATATGACATGTAAAATTTATAAGGTAGTTGTATTTAGAATAATTAGTTTATAAGTTGGCTGAAACTTTAAGTTAAATAAAAAAAAATCATGTTCACTTCCTATTTGTTGATAATTTTGATAATTAGTTTGAAAGTTTTATTTTATTAACAAATAATAATTTTGAATGGGAGACTTATTAACACAAACTACTTTACATATTATTTTAATTTAATTATCAATAAATATTATTTTCAATTCAAAAGAACGTGTGTATTTTAATTTGACAAACGAATTTAATTTTAGTATATAATATGTACTTAAATGCAATACTTTAACCTAGATTATAACATTATATTGTAATTTTACATAATAAATGTATGTGTGACAGTTGCTAAAATACTAATTTCATATCAAACAGAAGAAATTAGAAAAAGCATAATTGAGAAGATGTTATAGAAAGCATAACTAGGATTTGAGTGAAAAGTAACAGTAATTTTTTTGTAAAATTATAGGTGCATGACTATTAACGTTGTAGGCGTGTAGGAATTTGTAAGTATTCAAAAGCCACTAAAGCTCTTATAAGTTGATCTATTTATAGAAAAATTCATGAAATTCATAAGTTTTGGATGAAGCATTGTGTTTTACTTCAAAGATTGTTCTTTCTATTATAGATTTTCCATTATCTTTTAGAAAACGTCACAAGTTTTGTTGAACTAATTGATTTTTCTCAATTCAGCTTATTATAATGTTTAGATTGATATTACATATTCTGTTGATAACCACATTTTTCTCTTTAGTGATATTTGTTCTGATTGAAAATTATCCCAACTACTTTGTATTTATGTTTTGATTATGATGTATTTTTTTTTTTAATTTCACAGTTATCCTTAATAGCCTCATAATGATATAACTTGTTTTGTTTCCATTTTTTTTTAATTCGAAAGATGCTCCTAAGTTTTATCATATTTATCTTCAAAATTTATATTTTTCAATCTTTTAAGAAAAATCAAAATTCTCTTAGATGTAGACTTTTTGAATATTTTTTTTAACCATCTTAATCTTTTACTTACATATTTACAGTGGCCTCGTTCTATATATTATTTTTGAATTACTATTTTAAATTAAACATTTTCAAACATTACTTTGAATTACAGTCTTACACATAACTTTTCAAATATGATGTCGCAAATCATTTTAGAAATGATTTCAATATATTCAAATACTCACATGCTTGAAAAATAAGTTTTATTTCATTATCTATTCAAACATATTTAATCATTCTTAGTGGTAACCCAAAACTAAGTTTTCGTTGTTTACTTATTAGAATTTGTGTGTGTTAATTCAGAATATATACAATAAAAGTCAAAGTTTTATTTTCACTGGACATGAGTTCAAAATATATAAAAATATTATTTTATGTATTTTAAATTTACCTAAAATAATTATATAATTAACTTATATACTTAACATATACATTTTTATGTTGTATATTCATATTAAAAAATGAATTTTGAATATAATTCAGCCTTATAAAATCGATTTATTAGATAAAGTTTTCATTCACTTATCTATGAAATATCATTATCTCTAATTGATGTGAGATTTCTAACACACACTCTTCACGCTAAGACCATTCAACTTTTGTGTAAGATTATAATGGATGGTTCGATAACAATCTAGCAGTGGATGACTTGATAAGCTCTATAAATTCTTGTTAGGATAGACTCTGATACCATATTAAAAAGTGAACTTTAAGTTTAATTCAATCATGTAAAAGTGACTTATAAGGTCAAATTTACATTTACTTATATAATATAAAATGTTTATATCCAGTTGATATGAGATATCTAACAACCATCTCATAAATAACATAAAGATGTTTGTGTAGTATACTTATAATTAATTGAAACATGTGTCCTTTTGTCATGAAAGAATGTTTTCATAAAAAAAACTTGAGAGATAGTAAATAGGATGCAAATATCAAGCATATTTCTCATTATTTTTTCCCTACACCCATGAAATTACTATACTATCTTCTTTATAATTATTATTTTGGAGTAATAATGTAAATGTGTTCATGGATTAACGAATCCACTGATACACATAAGTAACATCTAGGGTTACAATGATGCATATAAGAAACATATAGGGTTACAACGAGAAGAGGTAAATGTAGATTTGATTATCTTATTCTCATTTTTAAAGTATAAATTCATCTTATCTATAAGATAACATATTATTTTCTTCCTCTTATCTAATGAATATGAATTTTTTGTCCTATTTTCATTCTCATTGGAAGTTGAGTGTATGAGTATATTTCTACTCGCCTCCCTTACTTCTAAATACTAATTAAATAATTTTTTTATAAAAATAACACGACAAATAAATATATGATACTATAAAATATTCAATGTCTAAAGGATACACATATTTTTTTCTCTAATGTCAAATATCAAGAAATAAATTATAATTGTATAAATATTAAATGAAAGTATCAAATAACAATTGGATAAAGGTCAAATAATTGTATAAAGTAGTAAAACTAAAATTTAATATAAGTTTTTTAGGTTATCTAATAAATCAAATTAAAAGTGTTTTAGTTAAAACAAATACATGTATGAGGATCAGTATGAGTATTGAGACAGATATGAAAACGAGGATGAGTATTGAGATGGTGACATGTATTCGAACTAGTATGGGACGGAGACGGGAGGGATGTTTAAATATTCATCTCATCCCCATAACTAATTTAAAAAGTCATATATACTTATACATATACCTAGTCAATATGAAGATTTTTCCGTAAAAAACGATATGAATTCATATACTCATGTGAACAGTTCAACAAATTCATTTGTTATCTCTAAATGTTACATTAGATAATACTTTTCTTTTATTTGTAGAATTTATATTTACTTTCCAAATTACCATTTTAAAATTTATCTATATTTTGTAATGCCCTATAATTTGTATAAATTTATTGATGTAAATTTCAAAATATAAAAAACATATTTCAGAATGGAAATTCTAATTTTTATATACTAGTAAAATAAGTATATAATTTTTTTTTATGATTATTAAAATATAACTAGTAATTGGTACAACGGTTTATATAAAAAAAATACTGTAGAAGTAATTGAAAATTGTACAAAGATATATACATTAAAAAAAGTTAGGAAGAATCGTAACTATAATTATACTAGTACATATTAAAAATACTTTCAAGAATGAATGTTTTCTTAAGTTTTACATAATTTATAGGGTAAATATTCGGTTTAGTGTAATAAGTATCAACATAATTTAATTTTAATACAATAAAAAATTATATTCTTAATACAAAATTTCGATTTTGTTAATTTCATTAACCGATAATAGAATTGAGCATGTGTTGGTGGTTGTTCTTTAGTAATGTTAATTTTTTCTTTGATAAAAAACGTGACATAAACTAAGGACCAAACATATGTTTAATTGGAGTTCAAATAAAACTAACAAAATGAAAGTTGTTGGATTAAGGTTGTAGTTTTTTTTCTTAATGTATTAAAAATGAAATAGGTCTATACTTGTTGGACTAAACCGACTATTTACCTTAATTTTTATAAAATTGCATAAATACATTTTTGAGGTGCTGGAATGAGACGAGTGTAAGGTTGTTTTTTCCTTTAACTAAGGGTATGTTTGTTTCTGTGGAGGTACTATTTACAGGTAAAAAGGTGAGATGATATTTGTCATTTGGATCCAGGATTTTGTGCAGATGAGAAGGAGATGATATACATGTGAACAGTGGTATCCTCTCCCTGCAAAATGAAGAGATGTAGGAAAATTAAGTCCGTATGTGTTATTTTTAAATTTACCTTCATTTATTTTATTCTATTGTTTGTAGTATTTTTTTATTTACCATTACTTTAAGTTTTTTTAACATTAAAAAATAGTATTTTTTATTTATATAAGATCTAATTTATTTTCCATTTTTATAATATATGTTTAATATTTTAAAAATTTACTTGATGTTATGTTTTTATTTTATTTGTTGTGTTTATATTAATATATTTTTGTGTATAATTATTATGTTTATGAGTTATAATTTATTTGATAATAATTTGTTATGAAATTCTCTTCAATTCTTAATTACATTATACTTACTTTTGTTTTCTTATTGAAATTTTTATTTATTTTTCATTATTACATGGTTTTTAATATTAAAAAATAATATTTTTTATTTATTTATATAAGATCTTATTTATTTTTTAATTTATTTTTTAATTTTATAGTACATGTTTAATATTTTAATAAATTATTTGAAGTTCTGTCTTTATTTAATTTATTGAATACATATTTTTTTCTAATTATAATTTTTAAATTTACCAATATAGGAAAGTTGTTTATTTTTAAACAAAAATAACTCATTTCATTATTATATTTTTTTAATAGGTAAGGGTAAATTTGTAAAATATCATTTTACACTTTTAAAAAAATTAAAAATTCTCTCATCACATCACTCACAAATTTTCATAAGTTTTCTTCACACATTCACTCTACCATACTTCAATCCAAACAACCTCACTTTCTTTACACTTTTATCCTTACACATTCATTCTCTCAAATCCTCACGCATCCCCACCCAAATCCAAACACACCCCAAGCCCCTGTTTGGATTGGGGGGTGGCACTGTAGCCGTAGACGGATGTGGAGTGCCACCCCCGTTTGGATCTGGTCATGGTTGAGGGTGTGGGTGAGGGTGAGGTGAAAGTTAGGCCAAATGAGAGAGCATTCAGAAGTGAAGAGAAAGGAGAGGGTGAGGGAGTGAGTGCCATGTAGGATGGAGTGAAATATCATTTGTGCCCTCACTTTATTTTTGGACGTATGTGGGCATTGTACGTGAAGCATGCATGCGCATCTGTGAAGACAAGCTTTTCAGCAGCAAATGAGATTCCTGA
>Ga0123342_1004616_pt1 | contig 20799 bp, 13 predicted proteins | sample Turbeawhitnodule_FD_89960 | JGI IMG/M metagenome (GOLD analysis project Ga0123342, IMG submission 89960) | Root nodule microbial communities of legume samples collected from Mexico - Turtle bean Mexico white nodule | ecosystem: Host-associated > Plants > Roots > Nodule | place: Mexico: Nepantla...
GCCTTGCCTTCTGCTGTTTTCTTGGCCTGGAGGGTGTTGGAAAATAGGATTGCAACTAGGGTTAATTTGGTAAGGCGCGGGGTGGTGGTTGAAAACCCTGTTTGCTGCTTGTGTGGGAAGGTTAAAGAGTCGTCGAGTCACTCGTTCTCCGTTTGTGACTTTTCTTGGAGGGTCTGGTGTCTTTGTTTTGAGTGGCTTGAAGTGTCGTTCGTAATCCATTTGGATCCTATGCAAAAATTTATCCAATTCAGGTTGAGTCAGGCATCGGTTTCAGTTAATGATGTTTGTGGGGCAATTTGGGTTGGAATTGTGAGTGAAATTTGGAAGCATAGGAACTCGATCGTCTTTAATGGAGGAGTGGCAGATGTGTTAGAAGTTTTTGCCTCTGCGCAAGTAAAGGTATGATCTTGGATTGCTGCAAAGTCCCGCAAAGTTTACTTTTCCTACCCCTGTTGGGTTATGGATCATTTGGCATGTATACGGCTGATTCGGTAAAGCTAGTTAGCGCTTGGTTTGATTGGTCCTTTATCCGACGATTTTGGGTGCCAAGTTAGGAGTTAGATTTTATGTGTTCTTGTAAAATGGTTGGACCACCCCTGAAGTGGTTCCCATTTATTTATTTTTTATTGCTGATAAAAAAAATGACGCTAAAAATTTAACTTGAACCCTGTTCATTTGGTTTACGAATGAAATTCAACGAATCAATTATTACAACATAATTAATTTGGTTTGAATCATTTTCAGTCTTAATTGAACCTAAGACTTTTAGTTCTCTACCACAAAGCTGCCATTACTTTGCTTTTCAAATATTTTTAGCAACAGTTTATTCCTTAATAATACAAAATATCACAATTTCTTCGACCACCAAAAATTTATCATTTGTTTTTCCTAAATTAAGAATTTATTACAAAAGGAAGAAGTTAAAACTTATCCTAAAATCGAATTCAAAGTATATGAAGTCTCAATTTTTATGTGAATTGAATATGTGGTTTCGTGGTAATTTTAATTGTTATTGTTTCGATTTTCATCCATTGACGAACTGAACATAACTTCGATTACCTTGATTTAAAATAACTACTGCTATTACAATTATTAAAGTCGATTTTAACCACTTTAATTTAATTTTAAAAATCCACATTCACTATCTAACTGCTGTGGTAGCTGCTTGCAAGATCATAACTTTTTGTAAAGTAAAATAAATTTAGTTCTCACTGAACAAAACCCATTAACATTCATGGTGATATACTTAGACCATAGTATGTGATGATCAATGAAACACACTAAACAATCAATGTATCACTTGAAACCTAAAAATTGACACATCAATTAATTTTTCTAAAACTATAATTTACAATCCAAGTAACATGAAATGGTTACTAGCAAATTTTATAATTCAATTAAGATGTGTAGAGAAAAGGAAGAAGAAAAAATGAGACCCAAAAAGTCAAATAATGAATGGTGAGATAAAAAAAATCACTACAAAATAAAAATTAATTTTAGAGAATAAAATAAGTAAATACTAATTAATTAAATTATATATCATTTTATAAACTAAAATAATTAGTATTTAAAGTAGTTTCTATTATTAATAAAAAATTATAAAATAGTTTCTTAGTTGATATCTAACTCTTAACTATAAGATTGTTTTAGCTACTTACTATTTTGTATTTTAAATTAGTTTCTATTAATTTTTTTAAAATAATTTAGTATCTAAAATATTAGTAAAAAAATCTAGGTAACTAATTTATATATCAATTGAAAAATTATTTTATAATTTTTTATTAACAATAAAAACCAATTTAGATACCAATAATTTTTTAGTCTTTAAATTAGTATCTAATTTAATTAATACACTCACTAATTTTCTTTAATAATTTTCTTCAAGTGAATGCTAATTTTACATAAACACAAAGCTTTTTGAACTTATTTAATTCCATATAATATAGTGCATAAAAATTGCAATAAAATGATATTGACTGCAATTTTAGTCTTACGCGATTTTCCTAGTTAAAAATGATTTACGATTGAACTAAATCTATGTCTAATTAAAGTTGTATTAATATTAGTTATCTTTGACGACATTAATGTGAGCATTTTTATTGAATAATATAATAGAGACTCACTACTTGATTATGATTTCCCATCTGTATATTCCTACCCTAGTAAGCTATTTGATTGCTTTAGAACAAAATAGGCAATAGTGGGTCACACAAAACCTAAAATTGTGTAGCTAACTTTAGTTAAGCAATATTGTGGGGTCTTGTGTAAAAAAATGTTTTTAATATAAAAAGTAAAAAAGAATTAGTTTGAATTAAAATGAAACGGGCTTATTTGGGTGCAATGCAAGCATTTTGTGTCCATAACTAAATACGTTGGTGTTTTGATGTATGTCAATTTCTAAATTCACCACCACACCATCTCTTCTCTTCTATTATCACTACCTTCACACCCTTCTTCTTCTTCTCAAGATTCTTCCACCATAATATCATGATAAAGTGTAGTATATATGTGGAAGGAAGAGAAGTTTAGTTTGACAAATGTATAGAGAAAAAACTCATGAAGATTAATTATTACTCATGATGTGCCATTAATTGTGAGGTATATAAGCATTGTATTAAGTGCATATTACATTAAGCTCTTCTATTAATTAACACGTGAGTTGGATCTATGTCCTTTGGATTTTTGAGTTTTTATGATTTTCCGGTATTATTAATATAGTCTTAAATCGGGGAGTCAAGGCTAATGACACTTTATACTTTTTCATGATGGAAAAAACATACGCAGAAGCAACACACATAATCACAAATCAACTGCAGAAAATAACGTGATTTGGTCGCCAACTGCAACCTACATCCACATAGGCAACTATTAGGTTTTCATTCTGTACTGTTGCACACCAATTACAAGTACAATGATATCTTTAAATAGAGATTGTAAAAGAGACACAATGATTAAGCTCACTCACTAAATATGGTGTCTAGTCAGTCCAATCCAATTGGTCATGACTTTATACCCAACAATCTCTCACTTGAAGCTACGGAACAATGTTCACATGCGCTTCAACTGTGTACCATGATCAAGCTCACTCACTAAACATGTTGTTTAGTCAGTTCAACCCAATTGGTCTTGATTTCATACCCAACACTTCCACCTTCAATTCACTCAGACATCTTTTAAAAAAAAAATAGAGTAAAATAAGAAATTTGAAATATAAGATAGTTATGAATATTCAGAAAAAAATAGAGTAAAATAAGAAATTTGAAACATAAGATAGTTATGAATATTCAACATGGTATGAGGAATCATGGGAGAAGTGGTTTGAAAATATTTGAGTTTGCACATGCTATGTTTTTATGGTTGAAGGAAAACATGTTCCACGCGCTAAGGTAATAATGATGAAAGCAGTGTGGGACATAATTGCAATTCCCTGACCTCCACTCACTATTCTGCCTTCACCAATCATTCAAATCTTATGCTATCTCTCTATTTAGACAACACACACAAACTTCTCTCTTCAATGGATTCAATAAATAGATGCTGCAGTACAAATAATACATGTTCCATTCATTTTATCTTCACACTCTGCGCATATAATATTAACTACATCATTAAGATAATCATGTAATTATCATACTACATAATCTGCTTATTTTTCATACATAACTTTGCTTACATATTATATATATTATATAAGTGAGTATGAGGTTTATATGCAAACACAAACATTAAAGGTTTATATACTTAAATGAAAATGGGTTATATGTGTCCCATAACTAATTAGGAAGATATTGGTGTGCTACATTAGTGCGATAGATGTGTGCATTTGATTAAGCTTTTAAAAAAACATTAATATAAATATATACTTTAATATCTTTGAGTTTATTTTAACAATATATTTATTGATTTACTATATATTTTAATCTAGTGCTGAAAGTATATAGTTGTGAAATTTTTATGTTCCATTTAAGTTATATAGTATAATCTTTATTTATATGTATTAAGTTAGTGGTTTCAATGTGTGCGTGATCTTTAATGTTTGATTTGAGAGAGAATAAATAAAAAGAAAAGGCAATAAAAGAGACACATTGAAAGAAAAATTAAGTAGAAAAATAGAAAATAGTTATTTTAATTATTCGGATGAATATTAAAAAGAAGGTTGAATTACATTGGAAAATATTTTATATTATCATGTTATTTTTCTTTTATTAGAGTATTATTTACTACCTACAAAAAATGTTATTATTTATTTATTTTAAATAAAATTATTTTCACACATAGGAGGGATGAAAACAATTTTCATTTGACTTCTAAAAAATTTCAATAATGAAGTAATAATGAAATATTTACTCATGACTAATTGGTTTGGTTTGGAGGTTACATACATGATATTTTGAGTAATATTCTCTTCTATCTAATTGATTTGTGGTTCATAATATTTTTAAAAAATATATAAATATTAAGTAGAAAGTTATTTTTTTTCTAATTTATCCTAAAGTTAGTTATTTTATTCTGGCATGAATTTTATATTGTCTTAAATGTTAACATAATTAGAAATATAAAGATTATATTTATGAACTTTAAAATAATTATTATAATTCTTTCTGAATATCACTTAAATATAAAAGTTGAAGTATCACTTAAATTCTTCATTCTATTTAATTATTTCTTTATTGATAATTTTATTTATTTAATAAAATTGAATTGAAATAACTAAGATACTCTCAAACTTTATATTACATCCACAATTTTATAAGATGAAATTAAACTTAAGATTAAACTAAACTTAAATTCTATTTCTTAATAATAATTTTATAAAATTAAATTAAACTTAAGATAAAAATAAATATTATATTAAATATATATTTTATAATTATTATATTATATAAAATAAATATTATATTTTTATATTATTAATTCATTCATATTTATATTTATATTATAATAAAACAAATATAATTAATTATATAATATAAATAGTAATTATTTATCTACAACTTTCAATCACTTACAAACTTTAATATAATTTCTTTACAAATTTATTGTAACATACCCAAATATAAAGAATCTCACTTTCTTCAGACTTTTATTTCAAATCCATTTCATCTCAAATCCAAACACACCCTTAAAAACACACCCTTAAGCTCTTGCTTTTTTTTTAAAAAAAAAACTAAATTTATGAAGGGTTGACTTTGACAACCAATTGGATAAACCAAAGCCTGCTTGGGCCCAATTGGTCCCACAAGGACCATTCTGCATTAATACACTATACTTTTCAGCTCTTTCTTATTATCTTCTCTCTCTCTTTTGTAATATAATATAAAAGAATAACTACAGGTAACAATTCTCATAAAAGATTTATTATAATTAGATTTTGAATGATATAAAAGGTATGAAGATTTGATTAGTTGATAAAAAAAAATGTAAAAAAGCTAAAATGTTGTTCTGCATGGAGTGACACAGGGTGGTGTAGAGTTGCAGAGAGCCTTGAAATTCGTCCCCACAGCACAGCACAGCACAGAACAGCACAGGATAGAGGAAAGGGTAATGCAGTTGATTTCCATTTCTCTGATTCTTCCTCACACTAAATGACACAATCTCTTAATGAGGATATTGATCTATCGATCACACACAACCAAACAAAACTGAAACAAAGCTGAAACAAAAGTAAAATTGCATTGATCCCAACTATTTCATCCAACCCTTTCATGCACAACAACACTAAAATCAAATCAAATCAAATAAAAAAACATCACACACCCCAAGGTGGAAATGACTCATAAAAAACCATGCTTTAGCAAAGGAAAACCAGTGGCTGATCATATGAATCACCCAGAAAAATGTTTTCCTTTATACTGCTTTCTACCATTCTTTTTGGTTTTCTATGACCAATTAACTTGCACCTAATTTCCTTGTTTGGCTTGCAAAAGCACAATAACTCAATTGGGTAGGACAGTTTATGTTTTTCTTTTCTACTTGAAAAAAAGTCAGGGATGGGGAGAAGCTCTTCCTTCCACGTGAACACTCAGAAAGTAATTCTTCATCATTAAATTTTATATTGAAATACTGTGATTGATTATATGAAAAAAAATTATTTTTGTCATTTCATAAATTCGTTTTAGGTAGAAAAATGAGATTATATACTGATACAAGTTGGCAATATATCAGAAAAGTAATCAAAACCAAGATAAATGTTGTAAGTAATGTTGGTAATGAAGGTAACCAGGAACCCCACTTGCAAGTTGCAACCTCAAGTAAATCCAAAATGGTTATCTTTAAAACTATAACCTCACATACATTTTTGCATTATATTATCTTGTTGCAAAGATGAGTTCATTATCTCCCATCCATAACTGAAAAAAAACAAAATTTATAAATGTAGCCACAGCGACAACATGGGCTAATTTTGTTTTCTTTTACCTCCCCCTTATATAGGATACACTCTTCTTTAAGTGTGTCAACACTCAAATGCATTTTTGCCCAAACAAGGATTAATCCACGACTGTGCCTGATTGTTCTTAAATAGAACCATGATGCTGAAAGTTTTGGCTCCTGTTTGCCTAAAATTATTTAGTTTACCATTCAAATGGATTCATCGATCAAACCTTTTGTTTCTCAGTAACACAAGATATGTTTCAAAAATAAATAATAAAATTTTGAGATATGATATGTTTAGGACCTTCAATGTTTATAATACCACATTCTGCAAATTAAATAACTTAATTCAATATTTTATTAATGTACAGAGTTGCTAAATGGAAGGAATGGAAAATGGGTTTTCAAAAATAGTTTTTTTTCCTGAAATTTTATGTCATAAGATTAGCATCCTTATTGCATAGAAAGTTACGTACTGAATTAATACTTCGAACAGCAAATGAGAAAAAGTGTATCAACATTTTTTTTCATTCGGTTTTTGAGTCTAGTGTGTCGAAATTTGTGGAAATTATTCCAGAACAAGTTGTACTTGAAGCAACCTAAAAAAAACCATCTACTGCAACTATGTTTTAGGATGAACACATCAGTTAGACATCAAACAAACAAAAACAAAAACTACAGCCATCAGCAAATATTCTTTCCCCATCTCTTTCTCTCTCTCTCTCTTGAGGTGGGTAGAGGGGTGATTTGGCCATTTCACTAAAATCTCGTGCCCCCATATGAACCTGATCAACAGCAAAGCAAAGCCTCTTCTTCAATTCTTGCAAGCAAATGATGAACTGCCGATGCAATACCATCTACTGAACCAAGTTGGAATCCTTCTTCAACCTTCATAAAAAAATGGTAATATTTTAGCTAAACTTTCACATAATTTTATAATCCGGAAGAACATGGAGTTGAGAAAGGTGGAAAATGGTGATGGTTAATTACATACCTTAGCACTGATGGAATAGAATACCAAAGGGTCTATGGTGGTGACATTAAGATGTAGGACAGTGAGGTGGAGATTTTGGAAACCAGATACTAACTTTGTTAGCTGGGTGGGGATTTTCCTAGTGAGAATTCGAAGATTTGCATGGGTCTCGATTAAAGTGACCTCGATATCAGCTATGGCAGCTTTGGTCTTGGATGTGTATTTGTTAGGATTCTGGGACCATGTGTACTGAGGATACAAAAAAAATTGTGCAAAAGGGGGTTGCATGAGTTTGGAAATGACAGTATTTTCATTGGTTTGTGCCACTTCTTGCTGTAAAAGTTGCAGCTTCCTTGCTTCCAGTGTTTGCAAGAGGTGCTCCAGCTCCTTCACAAACTCTATGGCACCACCCACTATAGAGGCCTGGTCACCCTAAAACATCAAATTTGCATCTTGAAAAACTCAGTTGCATTTAACAGAACTTTAATTTATGCATATGTACCTGGAGTGGCCTAAGTATGAATGCAGAAAATGTTATATTTCAAAGTTTCAGTTATTTGGAAGCACTAAAAGTGGACTATAATTTAGGCTTAGTATTGCTTCTTTTGATTCACCTTACAAAGAGAAGTAAAAAAAAGCAGTATAAAGAACATTATCTTTGATTCTGCATAGTTATTCCAGCTCAGATATAAAGTTTAGAATGTTGGGTTTAGTTTAGCTTTGTCCTGCTTAGCATTAATCTCCTCATCTCTACTATAATAGGACCATAACATAGTAGTGATTTTGAGAAAAAATCCCAACTACATTCGTTATGAGAAAGAAAGAGGAACCAGATAGAGACTGAAAAGGAAAAAACAAGAAAGCCAAAACAAACCCTCTGGACGTAGGACTCAGGCATGAGTGAACGAAGGACAGCAAGATGCTCATTCATCTGCTTTCGGCGGTTTCTTTCCACTGTAATGTGAGTGATTCTCTGTGTCTCAGCCTCTTCCTTGTTTTTGCAAACCCTTGGCTTCCTTCTCCTCTTCTTCCTACCTTGCACTCCCACCACATTCTGCTTCCTGTCAATGCCTTCTGGCTCGCTGGCTTGGCGCTTTCGTGTCCTCATTGAGCAGTTATCTAATGAGGGGTCATGTTCCTGATAGTTCCCAAAACTTTCCAAGAAACTAGCCTCAGAAGAATCATGGCTGCTAAATGGAGTTGCAGAGATAGTGTCATAGACCATGAAGTTGGAAAACTCATTGGATGGAAGAGTTTCTAAAGCCATTGTTATTCTCTCTTCAACTGAAACCTGTCTGAACTTCCCTACTTGCTGAGAAAAGTAAACCACCACCAGAGTTTTCATGATCTTTTCGTAGTCATGACAGCCATATATAGAAAATATGGCTAACTTAGTTGATGCAGTTTGAGTCACAGAGGAAGATGAAGCTGAAAGTTAAATATTGGAGAAGGAGTTAATTTAGATTAGAGGATACGCAGCACGTGAGAAGGGCAGAAAAGGTGTTGTGCTTTTCAGGAATCAGAAAGGTGTAGTAAAAGGAAACAGGCTCCTCACACATCCATGCTTTGGTTTCCTTCCCAATTTCATAGATGCTGTCAAACACTGGCACAGCTTATGCCAATGAAGAGTAGAGTGGGGGACCCAAATCTATATAGAAATAAGCATAAAAACAACAGAACAAGCTGTGCAATAGCAACCCATCACATTCAAATCTGTGTTGGGCTTTGCAGGAAATGAATGGCTCACGCACCCGAGATTCCTATATAAATAATTTAGACAAAGACTGTGCATGTATTTGACAATCCACCGGTACAACATTCTACATGTCAAACCCATAACAACATTGTGTTCTAGACAAAAATCCCATGGTACATATTATTATTCCAGGGTACGTAGAGATACCCATTAAACAGTATCTAAAATTGCTGCGTAAGTAATTAGATCTTCATCATTACAATCTGCAAAATTATTACTTAACTAGAAAAACATTTATCATTTATCAATTAACTGTGTTGATGAAAACAGTGTTTGGTATACTTAATTTCGTATAAAGCCAACACAGTCCCTACTACAAGCTACAAAATTCCTTTACTACTTGTATTGTACAAGGGGGGCTAGTACACATTGGTTCCATACTGTATACAAAAGTGAGGATGGCCAGGACCACCAGAAACTTGGCAAGGAATATCTTTGATTTCCTCTTTCAAATACGTGAATTATAAACATGTAGATGCAAGTGCATAAAACTAAGCCAAGCTTAGGACGTAGAAGTGTATACTTTATGAGAATTAGCACAATATTAATATCCATGTGGCATAGTCTACACCTCGATGTGCATGTTTTTGTAGACACCAGAACTTTAGCCATATGTGCTGATGAGGACACACGAAAGGACAGAGGTCGAGCTAGGAGCGTGGTCCAAGTTGTCAGACTCTGCTGCATTAACCATGTGACTGTAAGCTACCCTTCTCGAAAAAGTACATCATCTGCAGGTCCACATCACTTAGGCTACATTCAAATCCCCAGAAGTCAGTTTCAACCTTTCTTTTTCCATTATATATACTGCCTAGAAAGATTTATGCATCATTTTACCGCCCTGTTTCACTGTGCAATCATGTACAAAAACTACCAAGGGCTTGCCAAATCAAGAGGCATGAAAAGGAAGCATGGGAACACAGAAGCACCGAAGTATGAGTTGTAGGTTGAATTTGCTCAGTGGTCAATTGGTACCCATGCTGAGATACCATAGATACCATTCAATTGCATGTGCAGGGGAATGACTATCTTTTTTTTTTGGGTCAACGAAATGGCTGTCCGTAAGTGCCATTAAGATGAGCTTTGTCCAGTCTGCGTCATTTTTAGAGTACACATGCATTCCTAAATCTTAAGTTTGTTAACCAAGACCCTGTTCAAGGGCAGTACAAATTTCATAATGTATACCTTTACAATCAACCATAATTGCCACACCATTTTTATAAAAAATTCAATTGATGATTAAAAGAAAGAATTCATATTCTGAAAAGAAATCATAACACTAATAGAACAGACTGCAGCATAGCAATGGACTGCTTCACCAAAATTTTAATTTAATACCAAAATAATCTAAAATACCAATTACAACTGATAAAATATAAGCATAGACCAACAAGATAATGAGGGCCGTGATTGATGACGCGGACAGGGTATCAACAGACAAGTTTACCAACCCCGTGAGAATATTTGCCTGCACACAAATTGTCCGAGGAAATTATAAGAAGTGATGATGTCCAGAGAGAGAAAGCATAACGTTTGTAAGTAAGGAATATCTTGTTTTCACCAGTAGAAATGTAGCCAGTAAGTTCCGACTGAATGCTTCTTCAAGTATTGAAGTTTTCCTTCCAGGAACAAAGTCAGCCAGCATTAAAATTGATAACAGCTGAAAAATGGGTAAAATTCAGATTAAATAGCCAAATCCATAATCAGATTTCAAATTAGAAAATACAATGTCAACTACAACTCAAGAATACTGTGCTGTGGAATTAGGACCACGGTACTGATTGAGACACCATAAGCTGCATTTGATATGTTGGACTTAAAAATTTAATTGCATAAATAAAAAAATTTACAAACTACCAACCAAGATAGAACCCAGAAAGAATTTTAAAATGTAGCAACTGCAATGCAATACAAACAACAAAGTCAAAATGTCCTATCATAATATGTTAGACACCGATCCATAGAATAGAACTGAAGTGAAAATGACCTGTAGATTGTCAGCCAATACCATAGTAACATATGGAAGGTTGCACTGCACAAAATATCAACAGTTAGTTTCCATCATTGATGCTAAAAAATGCCCCCTCTAATCAAGAAACTGCAATATAGTCAGACATACTGTTCTCCGTGAAACTCTTTCAACATGCCTGTCCAGTAGTATAGTTAATAACCTGACATGGGAATCATGAAAAAGGAATAAGTTCGAAGCTGTAGACAGGATAAATGTGTTTTGGATCAAAACAAGATTACTTAGTGCAGGATAAACAGGTTTTGGATCAAGCTTTACCAAAACAGGATGGAGAGAGCCCAAACCCTCATCCGTACCCATCTGCTACTTCTAAATCCAGAGGAATGGCTTCCAAAGATAAGAGAGTTTCCTAAATGAACGCCCAGAAGGTACATACCCCAGTATCCTGGAGACAAAATAATATTGCTTGACCAATTTTTAAATATAAAAAACAAAACGACTAGAAGTACTTGTCAACAAAACAATAGCCTTAGAATCAAGATTGAACAACGCAGGGTGCAATTCTCACCAAATATGCTAAAAATTCCCTCCTTGTTTTGACTTAAAATATCCATTCCTCTTTCATCAGAAAGTAAGTAATTATTTAAACCTTGCACCAAGCAGAACTGGTATCCTTGGAAACAGAAATTAAACTTGATAAGAAAATCAGATTTCAAAAGACAAGGCATAAGAATAAGACAAATAAAAATGTACCTACTAGTAGAAGTGAACCAATAACTCCACAATATTGAGGAGCAATATTAATAAAGGAAGTAAGGATTGACACAGCAGCAAGTGTGAAGAAGAAATTCCAATGCACACCATATTCACCGACATGTACCTATAAAAAGGATTGATCAGTTGTTTCCTTGAGAATGTCTTCACACTTGGATTAGAAATTTATTACTCACAATTAGGAAATAAATAGGCAAAACAGTAAACCAGTGTGAAACTAAAATTGAAAAAAAAATAATGAAAACAAAAAAATGATTACTGCCTACATTAAGAAATTAGATTCCATAAACAGGTAAAAACACAGAGAATACCAGTCATCATTTTAATTAAAACCTGAGGAAATGAAATAATCCTGCATACTGCAATCAACATTAAATTTCATTTAGATGCCAGGTTTGCAGAAAAAACCCTACTACCCCTGCATTCCACAGCACTCAGTTTTCAGGCTTATGGGCTAACGTAATCCCTGGGGTTTGACGCAAGTTATATACTGCCCAAAAGATTATTATCCGTAATATTCATGAACTGTCATATTACTTTCAAGCATAAAAACATATAGGTGACTAGCCTTCCTAAAGCTTTAGCAAATAAGGGTATTTGTATATGCAAGAGAAGTTAATCTATTTGAGTTGCCACAGTTCATTCTAAGAATCCCAATGAAAAAAATTCCACCTGATAATCCACACCAGTTGTTGTAACAAGACGAAGAAATCCTAAGATGATCAGTGGACTAGCTGAAACTATAGCAGTCTTCCAGTTTCTGTAGCATGAGAAAAGATGACATGATCAGAGGAATACATAATGCCGTAAATCTGAGCAAGATTATTTAGAAAGCATCAATGTTATTATAGACCAGATAAATAAAATGAGAAAAGGAGAAACTTAGTCTTAAGAGATTGTCAGCAGCAAGGTTCATTCTGTTCACGTTGCTTCTTCAGTCATTGTTAGGATTTTCAGAAAGTTCTCTAACTCATTCAGGTAAAACATCTTATAATCTATCAAACTAAAAAAAATACATTTTTACATCTTACAATAACTATTTTCCAAGAGGTCATCTGTTGAGTTATGAATAATACTAGAGCCTTGAGATATTAGATAGGGTAAAATGAATGACTCACACTGATGCGATATTCCGTGCTTGCCGAGAAACTAGCGAATTTGCTAAGACAAATGCTCCAACTCCAAGATCCATCTGGAATGCAAAAGTAATATCAAATCATAACAAAGCAATCAAATTTATTGAAGATACTGAGTTTTAGAAATATTATGAAACAAAAATTTAGGTGCACAAGTGAAGATGACAATAAAATAAATAGCTGAAGTGAGAGAGAGATACAAATTTATAACGTAATGTAATCCAAAGGAGCATTAATTTATGTTAAATAAAAAAGGTCATCTTCTCCAACTCCAAACATAAACAAACACCCATCTCCATTTCCAGTCGTATATCATCCAAGTGATAAGTAATATAGTAAAATGTTGGATCAAGCTTTTAACACTAGGCCAAAAGCTAACTTATAATCAGAACGCAACTCTTTCTACTTAAGAGCATAACAACCTAAGTGTCATGAATTTTAGAAATATTGTGAAACAAAAATTTAGGTGCATAAGTGAAGATGACAATAAAATAAATAGCTGAAGTGAGAGAGAGATCAAAATTTATAACTTAATGTAATCCAAAGGACAATTAATTTATGTTAATAAAAAAGGTCATCTTCTCCAACTCCAAACATAAACAAACACCCAATTCCATTTCCAATCGTATATCACCCAAGTGATAAGTACTATAGTAACAAATGTTCGATCAAGCTTTTAACACTAGGCCAAAAGCTTTAACTTGTAATCATAACGCTATTCTTTCTACTTAAGGGCATAACAACTTAAGTCTCATGATTCAATTGTGACGAGACCCACCTAACCTAGATCACGGAACAATTAATGCACCCTACAACAATCTCCCCCTCAGCAATTGTCCCACTAGCAATCGAACTCTTCGATTATGACTCAGCCACCTGGCCTATGATGCAAGATAATTGTGTAACCTGCAACAATCCTCTCTTGAACAATTGTTCCACCAGGAATCAAACTCATGACCTTGGTTCTGATATCAATTCTTGCATTGAGCGCTTACCACTAGGCCAAAATTTATACTTATAGTCAGGACACAATTATTTCTACTTAAAAGCATAACAACACAATCATTATGATTCAATTGTGACTTGGCTAAGTTGGTCTGCACCACAAGACAATTGATGCACCCTGCAACAATTTCCCTCTTAGCAATTGTCCCACTAGGAATCAAACTCTTTGATTGTGACTCGATTCATCTGACCTACACTATGGGATACTTGTGCAATATGTAACAATATCTCCCTAAACAATTGGTCCACTGGAAATTGAACTCGTGACGTGACCTTGGCTCTAATACCATTTTTTGGATTAAGCGCTTAACACTAAGCCAAGTGCTATTGTTGATAGTCAGGCACAACTCTTTCTACTTAAGAGTGTAACAGCCCATGTGCCACTTGACCGACCTAGCCTACTCTACGGGACAATGCAATAGTCTCCCCCTTGAAAATTGTCCCACTAGGAACTGAATTCTTCTATTGTGACTCAACCCACCTAACCTATGCCACGGAATAATTGTGCAACCTGCAACAATCTCCTCATGAACAATTGTCTCATTGGGAATCGAACTAGTGAACATGACTTAGATACCGGTTGTTGGATCGAACTCTTACCACTACATAAAAATTATAGCTTATAGTCAAACAACAACTCTTTCTACTTAAGAGCAAAACAACCCAAATATCATGATTCGATTGTGAAATGACCCATATGACCTATGCTATAAGACAATTGATGCACCTTGTAACAACATATTACCATTACAAGAGAGGAAAAGAAATCCTCCTTAATTGAACAAAATACACATAATTTGTTTGGATAAAGTTCTCTATAAGAACTTATAGGAGAAGAAAATAAAATCAATTGGGTTTCTCCAATAAGCTAAATCCAACTTGCGTACTTCAGCTTTTGAAGTAGTGCAAGAAGTGTTGGGCTAGGAAGTATAAAAATCATAATAAATGATAACTCTTTTCCTATATCCTTATTGTAAAACATGTGTTTCATTCTCATAGAACCGTGCCAGAACTGCAGAAGAATCATACCAAACTAGTTCCATAAGTTTCAGTCTTTGCATATCTTCTAGGAAATATTTTGAAGTCAACAGCCAAGATGCACAAGAATGTTATAATCATCTGCAAAAACAATTTTCATCAACATGAAAACAAAAAGACAATCAGAACAATGGAATAAAGAATTCTATATGGCACTTCATACCACAAGAACCCTGTAAGAAGTCACATATGCCCGAAGAGAATTGGGCTCTCCTTCAAAAGAAGATGAGCCACCAGACCTGCAGTTTGTGTACAGAATCAGCCATTATCTACTTTGGTTCATGTGAAACTTTTGGCCTTAATTTTCTGTTTTAAAAAAGTCCATATCCCATAAGAAAGTTACCAATACAAAATTGCAAAATTACCTCTTGGTTGCAATATATAGTAATGTCAAGATAGTCAACGAACAAGCAAAGATATAGATCCAATTTGCAAGTACCTATCAACAAGTTCATTGTAGTAAGTAATTACAAAATAAACAAGGAGGGGAACTTGCGACCAAAGGTTTGTTACTACTGAGTAGCTACACTTAAACGAGCTGTAACAACTTTCAAGCCACCCGTTTTCAATTTGTTGGCAAAACATCTGATGCTATTGGTACTAGGGAGGGAGCACTTACAGTGAAAAATAAGAGCATAGGAACAACAATAACAAGAAAGTCCAGAGACAATGTGGCTAAGTATGATTTGAAATTCCTTTTACCGGAGGGTGCATCGTCATTTTTCTTCTTCAGCGAGGCACCTATAATTAATAAAAATAAAAAGATAATCAACAATCAGTACGAATATACTAACGAGCTTGCATCGAAGTAAACAACAGAAATATAGACCTGAGATTATAAAAACATAAGGATATTATACCATTGGGTCCCTAGAGGTGTATACCACTGTTGAATTGGTCCTTAAAGCAAAGAAAATTCTATTTTTTAAGTCCTGAAATAAAAGTCCATAAACTTGACCATTTATTATCATTCTGAACACTAAACATATGTTAAAATTATACTTAACTTTTCTAATTTTGGACTAAAGTGTCTTGCAGATTAATTGTACTTTAAGAGACTCCATTTAATTTTCAAACACTAATGTGAAAGCCTTATACACTAACAATAATCCAAGTTCTGCCCCCAAAACATAGGATAAGAAAAAGAGTCACGCGGAAATTAAAACGAAATATTGCAATTGAGCATAGCCAAAATGTCGTAAATTTAAAAAATTAAAAATTGAAGTGTTGTAAGGAACTGACCAGTAATGGAAATGGAGGAGAGGGAGTGACGAATAAGAACCAGAACCTGTAATGGGAACACAAAACAACCACGACGGCGTCACATGGAAGCTGGTATGAACGGGCATGCAAATGGCAGAGTCACTCACCGGAATAGTCACTGTAAGTGCCGCGATTTCCGACACAGAGGATCCCGTCAAGTTGCTAACAAATCTGCAAAATTGAGAGAAAGGAAACACGAGATCAGTGGTGAAAATTTGAGGATTATTGTTACAGAGGAGAAAGGTAGAGAAGAGAGTAACTGTTCTTTGAGATGCTTGTTGGGGTTGAAGGAGGGTTTAGGCAGAGGAAGATCCATGGATGAAATCCAACGGTGAACGGTCGAAGACGGAGAATCACAGAAACTGAGAACGGAACAGGGGAACAATACTCACACTACGCATTACCATCACTTCAAAGACCCATTCCTCCTTCTTTCTCCTATGTCTTTTCAACCCAATCAATTTTTTGGGGTTTTTTTTTCTAGCTTATCCAATATTGGGTTAAATTACTTTGTCCTTAATTATTAATATAATTAAAACACATATTTATTTTTAATTATATCGTATTTGATACATCAACCTTAATTGTATTTATTTTATTCATTCCAACCCTTATAATTATTAATTAAAAATTATAGATAAGAGTATGACTGTTAACTAAAAATTAAAATTATAAAAGTTAAAACTACAATAATTTGACTATCACGCGCGTGTTTATAGCCTTTATTACTTTAATAGGAAAAAAAAATCTTTTAATTAAAATAAATAAGTAGAATTATATTGTAACTTTTAAAAAAAAAATCTAGTCTAGTATAAATTTTTTTCTTACAAAACTTAATTATCAAACTTAAACTGTTATTGGATCATCTTAGTCAATAATTTAATATGATATAATCCAACTCAATTAGATTATGTTTTATTTATAATTTGGTTAAATTTGACATTACTTAAACTAACTCACTTTTATACGAGTTATGTGATAAATTTAGTATATATGATGAAATTTAATTTGAGAGTCACTATTATACTTGTGTTATTATGGACAAAATGTGTTGTCGATAAAAAAAATTGGACAAAATGTGTTATCTTTTATATATATTTTGAATTAATTTAGAAAAACTTGTTATGACTTATTGATTTACTTGAATTAATTTTAGTAAAAAAATATGTTATTTTTCTTTAATTATGTTGATATTTAAAAATTACAACTTAAAATAGCAAATAAAGAAAGTTTTGAAAATCTTAACTCGATTAACCAACCTACTTAAGTGTGGGTTGAATTCAATTCAGTTTTACGCAAAATATACAAAAATTCAATACAATTCAACTTGATATTTTTTTTCCAGGTTAGATAATAAGTTTGCTTAAATTCTACCAAACTTAACCTGGAACACCCTTATAGATTAGAAGAAAAAGATAGAAATTGAGTGAAAAAAAAGTTGTTTAATAGAAAATAAATTAATGAAAAATATTATTTTATGTACTATTTATAATTTTATTTGCTAACAATAATCTTTCTACCCTAAGATCCTCACTCCCAAAGGTAGTTTCTTTGTATTTTGGTTATTGCTTTGCATACACTTTCGTTATAAAGTGACAAATACCAACAAATAATAAGAACCCACCATTCCTAATTTTATCTATCGTGTGTTGCCAAAATAATTGTTACCTTGAATTTCCCCTACAAGCATTCTAAGCATTTGAAAGGTATTTCTATGTAGTTGCAGTTTAAAATCTACATACACCCAACCAGATTTATAGGTTTATACTGATACTTGGAGTGATTCTGTTTTTCTATATTCATCCCTTTTTTGCTGCTACTCCCTGATCTACAACTTTCTTCTCACTCACTCTCCTCTTCTAATAACATTAAAGTCCCCAAGTATACACCATGTTTTTTAAGGTTCTGCAATCCTACCTAAGTATATCAATTTCATTCCACATTTCATGTTTCTCATCAAGATCACAAGATGAGTATGCATTCATTACATTGGCCCTTCTTCTTTACTAAGGAGTATTGAAATGTTTCTAACTTTGCAAAAACCAGACATCCTAGCATCCATAAAAGATATGAAGGAGACACATGAAATTCTAGCATCCATAAAAGATATGAAGGAGACACATGAAAACCTTTTTGTTCCGATCTCAAATTCGAGAGATAGCATTGTTAGGATCAATCATCACATTTAAGGTATTATCCGCTTTGGAGGTTGGTGTTTTGTTACTGTTTTATTCTTAAAAGACATTTCAGTAAATTAGAAGAAGAAGAAGTATATAAATTGTCAATAACCTCGATTCTTGAACGATATAAGACTAAATTGACAATGGTGCAACACCTTTACTTCTTTGTAAGATTGAGAGGAGTTTGAGACCATACAATATGATCGACAAATGGAGATTTTCTAATGGTAAAGTTGAGTTTTTTAATAATTGATGACATTGAAAGAGGATGAAATCAAGATTAAGTATAGACATTATAGAATAAAAGAATGTTCAAAGAATGTTCATTTGAAATGATTGAGAAAATAATTTTTGGCTCAGTGTGTAATAATAGATAATATTTAAATATACACATCAAATGACAAACAAACATTGTAAATATTTAATTATATAGTGAAACAATATCTAAATTATATATGGTAATTTATGATATGAATAGTGTCTAAAAATAAAATGACTATCTCCTTTTGTTTTTCAAATATATGGAGCCGAAACACATGGAAACCTTCCATCTCAAAAGGTGAATATTTCTAATTACCATAATATTCCACAATGTACCTATCAACTCTACAACAACCATTTACCTCAAACTATTACCTTCTATCTCTATGTATATGTACATGCAGCAAAAGCTTAAAAACACATAAGAGGAAACTCTAAATTTCAAGATGAAGTGTGTAAGGTCATGCATGAGGGAATATAATAAATGACTTATTTTTCGACCTTCAACTCACCATTATCTCATTGACCTACGTCTAAGCTGGAGACATGTAAGGTCATGGACCTGACCCGATGGTTGGTCATTTATGGATCATTTTCTGATTTGTGTATCTAATAAGGGAGCACAAGTCCAGGATCTCAATCAAGTGTCTTAATCACTCAATTAAGACAAAACCATGACTAAAGACAGAAAGTTACTACTCAATCTATATATACCAGATTACACTCTACAAAAAGAATCATCTATTACACAACAATACAGAGAATACTTTCAACTCATATTTTCACTATATTCTCATTATATGTTATGTTTTTACTAACTTGAGCGTCGAGATAGCTGCTTCGAAATTTAACCGACCTCGACTATATGCTCTGGATAAGAGACATCCATCCTCTTCGTAGAAGATGCAGAGTTCAAGATTTCTGAGTATTAGCTGGGGAGGAGAAGAAAGTGGGTGATTGGGGTTGAACAAACCCACAATTACTGCAAGGTGCAGGAGGAGCATCAAGCTTGGTAATGTCCTTAAAACTGGCACAGCTCCTCGTACAGTTATGCTTGTTATCATGCCTCACTCTCAAAACATGCTCCGGCAATCTCAACGTGTACTTCTCATCATCCTTTCTCTCCTCATCCCCCTCCTCTCTAATCATCACTATGGAGTGCCCCGTCGAATGCGACCGCACGTGTTCCTCAACCACCTCATGTTTTTCATCTTCTTTTTCACGTTCTTGTTCAAGTTCTCGTTGCTGTTGTTCTTCTATTTGGTTGCCATCACAAGAATCAAGACCCTCTTCTCTCACATCAATGCGTAACTCGCCGCTGGTCGACGAAACGACGACGTTGCCGGGTTTGAGGGTTTGGTCGGGGGCAGAGTCGAGGTCTCTGCGGCAAACAGGGCAGGTTTTGTGAGAACAGAGCCAGAGGTCGATGCAGTCCCGGTGGAAGACGTGGCAGCAGAGCGTCAAGAGGCGAAGCATGTTGTCGTCTTCGAACTCCACCAAACAGATGGCGCATTCCAACCCGTAGTTCTGATCCTTGCGGAGGTCCTTGACGGAGGAGTAGGCGAAGGTGGGGAAGACCTGCAGCAACGACGGGTCAAGGCCCCTCGGAGGAGACCGGTGCGGCGTGAGACGGATGAGGGAACCCGAAGCGGTGCGTTGGAAGGTCCAGGTCTGGATGACGCTGGCGAAACAGTATTTGCAGAGGTAGACGATGCTGAACGCCACGAAGCACACCACCAACACGCCCAGCGTGAAGGCGATCAGCGCGGGTGGGGTGTTGTACGGCGGCGCGGCCGGTGCCGGGTCGTACCCCACCGAAGACATTTCCCGGAGAGGGAGGGGCGGTTTACGGTGGTTGAGTTCGCCGGAGAGTGGCTTGTTCCGGAGACTCTGTTCTTGGTTGTTTGCATGGATCTGAGAGGAGTTTGAAAGCATGCAAGGTAAGGTAAAGTTTTTTTTTTTTTTTTTTTTTTTTTTTTTGTTTTTTTTTTTTTTTTTTTTTTTTTTTTTTTTTTTTTTTTTAAAAAAATATTTATAATATTTTTTTTTTTTTTTTGTAAAAAAAAAAAAAA
>Ga0123342_1004617_pt1 | contig 20796 bp, 11 predicted proteins | sample Turbeawhitnodule_FD_89960 | JGI IMG/M metagenome (GOLD analysis project Ga0123342, IMG submission 89960) | Root nodule microbial communities of legume samples collected from Mexico - Turtle bean Mexico white nodule | ecosystem: Host-associated > Plants > Roots > Nodule | place: Mexico: Nepantla...
ATATATATATATATATATATATATATATATATATATATATATATATATATATATAAATGGTTGTGGTGATAAAGAATGCTACGTGTAGCTAAGGATATGGTTTAAATGGAATTTGAAGCATATGGTTTGAAGGAAGTTGGGCTTAGGGCATGCACAAAGATAACGACCTTGCTTGTCAAAGGGAAATATGTGTTGTCGGAAGTGACATGCTACAATAACTATCCTTTTCCTTCAAGCTTCCCATGCAACGTAAGATTACAATCTCAAATATTTTTCAGCCCAAAAAATCTTAATTAATTCAAATAGAATTTTAAATTCTTCGAATCTTTATGTCATATATTATACGATGATTAAGTATGAAAATTCAGTGTATGTGGTATGGATCAACAAGACTACCAATATAAAACTTTTAACAAAGGTAGCTAGAAACGATGGGCAAGGTCTAGGTTGTCTTTTTATACGGGTTGGATGATCTTAAAAACTAAAATTTATTTAATTTATTTATTATTGATAAAAAAATTTATATATGTGTAGTTCTTTTTTATAAAAAAAATTAATTAATTAAAGAAGACACTTTAGGGTATATAAGAAGATGATAAGAAAAATTGAGATTTCTTATCCTTTGTTTATTTACATTACACTCCATGTATACGAAATATATAACAGAAGTCTATGAGGTTTTCTCTCCAAATTACAAGCTAATTATGTGGTGATCCACTAATCATGAGATTTATCATTATTAAATTAATATTAATTGCGTATTATTGCATAGTGTATAATTTGATAATTATTTCCTTAATACTCTCCTCAAGTTGGTAGGTGAATATCATGAACCCCAGCTTGTGTCGCATCGTACAAAAATGTTCCTTGTTCAGTGCCATCTTAAAAATATATGTGAGCTGTTACTGTGTCGGTACATATGAAAGACAAATTATCTCGGCTTATAATTTTTCTCGCACAACGTGACAGTCTATCTCAATGTGTTTTGTGCGTTCATGAAATACTGGGTTTGCTGCTATATGCAATGTTGTTTGATTGTCACAAAAAAGTCGAGCTGACAAGTTACATGGCACCTTTAAGTCCTGCAATAGATATGCAACCAAAACTATCTCTAAACATGTATTGGTCATCGCGTGATTTTCTGCTTTCGCAGATGATCTTGATACGTTTGTCTGTTTTTTTTACTTCCATGAGATAATAGAAAACAAAAAAAAACAATACCCAGATACTAATCTCCGAGTTGTCTGACAACCTCCTCAATTTGAGTCGTAATAAGCTATCAATGTCAAATTGTTCTCGGATGGCAATAACAATCCTTGTCCTGATGATCCTTTGATGTACTTCAGGACTCGAATTGCGGCATCCAAATGAGGTTTCTGTGGAACCTATATATATTGACTTAGGGTCCGAACCGAAAATACTATGTTAGGTCGAGTAACCGTGTATATCAGTCGTCCCACAAGTTGCTTGTATTTGAGTGAATCCTTTAAGAACCCTCCATCGTCTGGTGTGAGTTTTAGGTATTGCTCCATTGGAGATTTGTCTGGACGAGCACCTGTGAGTATCGTATCCTACAACATATCAAGCGCATATTTTCTTTGTGAGATGTAAATACGAACATTGGAATGGGAAAATTCAATCCCTAGAAAATATTTTAAGTCTCCAAGATCTTTCATGTGAAATCGTCGTAATAGACGGTTTTTAAGACGCTGCATTTATGTCAGATCATTTCCCGTCAAAAGAATATCGTCCACATAAATCAAAAGGACACTAAATGATGAGTTATTTTTTCTTGTGAATAAAGAGTAGTTTGCCTTGGAACCATGTCCCGGGATGCATGTTTGAGACCATAAAGGAATTTGTTGAGTCGACATACAATGTTTTTCCCTTGTCGATGATGCTCGGGGGTGATAAGTCCATGTAAATAATTTCATGCAATTTGTCATGTAAGAAGGAATTTTGCACATCCATTTGGTGAATAAACTAATTTTTGGTTGCTGCGATGGAGATAAGACACCTCAAAGTTGTTAATTTCGTTGTTGGTGAAAAAGTTTCGCAATAGTCAACACCTTCAATCTGAGTGTACCATTTGCGACAAGGCACGCCTTATATCTGTCGACACTGCCATCTGAGTTGTATTTTATTTGATAGACCCATTTGCATTTGATGGGTTTTTGCCCAGCGGTGGGTAACGGTGACAAGGTTCACGTTTGATTTAGTTGCAAGGTGGAAAGCTCTTCGTCAAATTCTTTTTGCCAATTTGGATCAAGGATAACTTGAGCATAAGCGTGAGGTTCTTTGGTGGCTGTGATGTTAGCAAGATATGCACTATGTGTAGAAGAAAATCGTGAATTAAAAAAAATGATGCATAGGAGACCTGGTTCCATTCGATCGGTCTTTAGTAGTGGTTGAATGATTGGCTTGGGATCCTGTTACGTAGCCTTGAAGCCAGAAAAGTGGGTTGATGTGCGACTGGATCGTCAGATAGGAAGGTCGGGTGGAGAATGTTCGGTAGTTAAAACCTTGGTAGTTAATTAGATACTAATTTACAAACTATTTATCAATAATAAAAATTAATTTAGAAACCAATATTTTTTTTAGTTTCTAATTTAGTCACTATAGCAACTAATTATTTTTTATTTTTAAAATTTATTTTTATTTAATGATTTTCTTGTAGTGCATACTCTTCATTCTTTACATTGAAGTATATTATATAAATTTTACATTACACTTATTATTGATTTAGATGTTACACATTATAATATTATAGAGTTTGTGTACTTAAAATATTATTCTTTATAATTAAATGTTACTTTTTTTACTTTAGTGTTAGAAAGAAAGTCAGACCCCTTTATGACCTAAAAAAATGAGAAAACTATCCAGAAACTAACAAAAAGGTTGATTCATATACCAAATTTATATCTTTAATTTATGCTTATATCTTTTATTAACTAATGCTCATTATGTTATGGGAGGTATCCTACTATTTTTTTTATCCAAAAAATCAAAAGATGTGATCAGTCAAAAAAGATCTTAATATCCTTAAATATCAAATATGCTTTAATATATTCAAATATGCCTTTAAGCTCTTCTAATAAATCTTGAGTCATGTTTATAATTTTATTCATTGGTTCATTGACCGATATTAATCATTGTTATAGGTAAATATTTGAAAATAGTTACAAAGAAGCAAATGTTGAGACAATTTTTTAAAAGAGTAAGTGAAATTGAATAAATTGATAACCTTTGATTTTTTTAAGTCATTTGCTTATTATTTTATCAATAAAAAAGATCATTAAAGCATGGAACTCTATCACTAATGAAATAAGTGCAAGCTTTTTTTGACTATTAAATTTAATATTAAGTAATATGACATTAATTAAGTCTCTTACATATGACATTTGAATAATGAAAAGTAACACCATTCCAAAATGGAAAATTGTATCTCTATGGATCAATATAAATATTACTTAAGTAATTTTCTATACCACGACATACTTTCATTTGTAAGAATTATGATTTATGTCATTTTTATTATTTTTAAAATATTTTAATGAATATTTCTATTAAGTTATAAAAATATTACTAAGTCACCAGTAATAAATAGTATATCTAATATTTGATAAAAATAAATGTTACTAAATATCATTTCTAAAACATTAGTGAAAGAAAATATTATTTATATTTTTTAGGTGTTATAGGATAGTAAGTTAAGCTTTTTTGTAAATCTATTTTATAACTTTTTTAATAAAAATATAATTTATTAAACTATGCTATAAGTTTGTCTGTAATTATTTTGTATTTATTTTTGTTTTTCATAAATATAATTATAGGAAGTTTCTCTAAAATTTAGAAGAGTGTACTTTTACTTCATCTAGTAAATAAAAACATCAAATCTCTCAATAGTTTTTTTTGTCCTATATGCCCATTTGCCTTCATTTATGTTATTGTTGTGTTATTGTTCATGTGATAACGAATGCAAATTTAATTTCCTAAATTAAATGTTTAAGGACTAAAATCATTTTTTTTAATTTGGGGTAAGAAAAATTAAGTTAAAATTAATAATGCTGTGATTAAATAAAAGTACTATAATAAAAGTGGATATGGTGATTCTCCCACTAACATTAATCATGAACTTTATATTATGTTAAAAAGAAAAAATGCATGGCTAACACTACTCTTCTTTGTGTTTATATTGTACACATGTAGAAGAAACGTAACATGATCTGGAGCAGAAATATTGAAGTCGAGAACTTGAAATGATATCTCCTGCAAAATTACACAGGGTATTCCTTTCCCTAACTGCACCTCGTCCAATACTGCAGGAGACTCAAATCATTCATGTACATAAATTCTCACACACCCTTTTCACTCCTTTAATTTTAGTGCCAAACTCTTCATAATTTCTACTTGCAGCAGCAAGTAAAATATTACCATCAACTTCAAAAGTGTGTCTCTTATGATTTCTTGCAGTGCCAACATTGCCAAAACTCCCAGTACATTCACGCTCCAACTAGTCCTACAAGCTTTCTAATAGCTATTATGCATTCGGAGAGATGAAAAAGAATGTTTTAGATCTATACAATTTAAGGTAGACACTGATGAAGAGGAGAGAACATGGTGCATTCTTAGCAAAACTTTCCTAGGCTCTTATTCTTTTATACACAAGCAAAAATTTACATGGTTATGATCACCTCAGGTACTGTTCTAGACAGTCTTTCAATTTTTGGAATGTCACAGGTTTTGATACAAACGAGTCCATACCATATGCATAACACTCCTCAGCACTCTCTGACATCGTGTTTGCTGTCATCTGCATTATCATGACAACATATGAAATGTTACTTTAGTTTTCAAATATTGAATTAACATAGAATAAGAGAGTAGTTAGCTCCAATATTAAGACAGTTTCCTAATCAAATCGAAATTTATCTTGTCACCACGTTATATTAATGATTAAGATAATGTGGTAGAATGATCAAATCCTATTGAATGTTATTGTAAAAATATTTTATACTGCATAATATATATAAATTAAATTTTAAAAAAATCTGCTATAAAAAATTCTGTTATATTTCAGTACTAGTTTTTAGCACAAACAGTTAAATGGGTTATGGCTAAACTTGATCAAGCATGAAAATCATGAGCCATGGAGAACTATTAGAAAATAGAACATTGTCAAGTTCAGTAACACTAAGCTACATAAAGGGTGGCAAGTGGCATGTTTTTTTGTCGGGTTCTATTGTTTAATATAGTGCTGGTTTTTTGTTTGCATGTTCATATAGTTTAACATGTTGGAGTTCTTGTCTTCTAGATTAGATGTAATGAGTCACACAAATGTGGACAAATTACTCACCGCAATGATGTGGATCCGGTTTTTAGGTGGTAAAGAACCTTCATGTGAAATTGGTAAGCATTGTTCAATTCCATCTTTTCTTGCAGCATCCCAATTGCCAGTTTCCTCATAAGACCGAATCAGTTTTGTTGTTTGAAGGCCATTCATAACTGGCATGTAAACATCCTGTAAAACACAAGTACCAAATGATCACCTAAAGCTAAAATTTCTATTTATAACTTGAAGTAATGAACATTTGCATAGTAAAAATCATTGCATAAAAATTAAGTCAAGGGTATTATTCATTCTGTTTCTTATCCTATACCAGTTTTCTTGAAAATAAAATGCACTGATTTCCATAAAAATGAAGATGACTGGTTTCAATAAAAATGCAGATGATTGTTGTTACTTTATATGTGAGCTAGTAATGTCGAAGAGGAAAGCTTCATAAAAAAAATTACCATCAAAATGATATCATAAGTATGGCGTTGAACTGCACGTACAGCTTCCACTCCATTATTCACAACATCCATGCTATAGCCTAACCTCTTCATCATTGACTGCGTCACCATGATATTGATCTTGTTATCTTCAACAAGAAGAATCTTAGGCCCTAATGAGGATTTGGTCACTTCTGATGAAGTGTTATTATTACTACTACTGACACATTGGGAGGCTGTGTCTGTCTTCACTTGCTGACATGTTTGTTGGGGTTCATTTGACATTGTTCCTAGTGCCATTGCCTCCTTATGTTGAGACGAGTCTACACTGCCATTCTGTAACAGAGCATGTTCCTTATCTTGACTCTGTTGGTTTGTGTTAACTGCACTTTCATTCTTTGTTTCAGGGATATGATTTGATGAACTTGTTGATTCAGACATCTCTGGAGCATCAACAATAATTGAAGATGCATCTTCTGCTAAACTAGTCCCTTTTGATTTTATGTCGGTAGTGGGGAATGAGTAAGAATTCTCTGAAAAGCCATTGAACTTGTTGGAGCTTCTGAAACCTGGTAGTAAATTTTGGGGCCTGGTAGGTCCTTTAGAAGAGAAGAGAGAGCCTAAAGTGCGTGGTTGGAATTGGAAGAACCCCTCTGTGGTATCATCGTCATTGTCATCCACATCTGATAGTTCATCTGGGTCATCAGAATTATCACAAGCCGTTGAAACTTTGTAGGGAAGTATGAATGTGAAGGTAGAGCCACAATGTTCTTTGCTAGACACTGTTAAACGACCCCCCATTAACTCAACCTGTTCCAAGTGCAAGGAAACATTGACAAAGTGTAATACATGATTAGTCTCAGAAAGAAAATCATGTTAATGTTGGTCCAGTTGGAAATGACAGAGATACCTATATAATGTGAAAGATTATTGTTTCTTTTTTCTTTTTCATGAGGATAAAAACCATTTTTTTTGGTCAAGTTATCACAAAGAGAAAATAGAGTATGCAAACATAGTGTAAAGGGTTTTTATTCTGTCATCCAATTACACATCTTTATGTTAAATTTATTGATTTTTACAATAATTATCTTAAAAGTCTTATCTATCATGACTTTTGGTTGGTTGGTTAATAATGTAAGTAAAGCTATGCTCACATGCATAGAAAAAAAATTCTATGAAAAACTACAATGAGATTTAGGGAGGTATTAAAATATTTTGAGTTTTATAAAAAAAAGTACTATGGTATTCAATTAAGATTTTTAATTATTTTGAGGTGAAAACTTTCAAATGTAGATACCCAAATCAAAGTTTGAATCTCTATGTTACAGTTATCCAAGAATTTACTTTCACCAAAATAAGAGAGGGCATAAAAAAGCTTACAAGTTGTTTGCATATTGCCAGCCCCAGACCTGTGCCACCATATTTTCGAGCATGGTCTGCACTTACTTGCATGTACCTTCTAAATAAATTAGGTAATGCCTTTTCTGTGACATGGTAAGATGTAAAAAATTAAGTACTTTCATACTTATTTGGATACAGAGTAACATTGATCCTATAAAAGATTAGCGTTTTTATGTACCTGGTATTCCAATTCCTGTGTCATATACATCACAACGTATCCACACTGTTGTTTCAGTGGAATGAGTTTGCTCCTCAGTATCTCCATTCATTGAGCATTCACTTTTAACTGAAGTTCTACATTCATCGTTGAATGAATGATTTTGGCTAGGATGGTCGTTGTGTTTCTGACCAACAAGACAATTTTTCTCTTCCTTCACTCCTTGTGCTGAATTTGTTGACTGCTCTATGGTCATCTTTTGATGGCCTTCTGCTTTGGCAAAAGGTGGCTCTGAAACAACGTAAAGGTTGATACCAACTTTGCCTTCATGGGTAAACTTTACGGCATTGCTGAAACACATTACAGAATAATCAATGTAGAGCAATGGGTAATCAGAAATACATTCTTTAGTGGTAATTGTCAATATATTTTTGATAATACCATCATGCCCTATATAGTATTCATGAAGCAATGATGTAGTTTAATATTAAAATATCAAAGCATATTATCAAAATATTGAATGTAGTACAAAGTTGTATCTGTACTAGTAAGATTGTGCAGCCAACTACAAAAGAGTGTACTCCTCTAGAATAAATGAAACAAAGAATTTGATTTCACATGTGAGAACCAAAATGCAAACATTTGAAGTGGTTGATTGCAGATTTATAAGACTAATCAATATTAAAGTTTAATACCTGACTAAATTTGTGAGGATCTGCCGAATCCTCAAAACATCTCCAATAACCTGCAATTATGCATGAAGAAATTGAAGTGTAAGATAATGGCTATACTTCACTAGTACTTAAGATTTATGAAAATAATCACTATCCGGAGAGCTACATCATAGAAGTAGTCCTGGATTTAGGTACAACAACAATGCTGAATCTTTAGCAATGCACGCAAGCGTTACTCAAGTTCTCACCTCAATAGGTATATCATCTGCCACATTTCCTTCTAAGGTTAACATTTTCTGCAATGATGCTGCAGCTGTCTGGAGTACATGTTTTACCACCTCTCTTGGCCGGAATTTGGTAGCTTCCAATTTCATAACTCCTATAAAAAACCAATGGGGTTGGTGGGGTGGGAAGAAATTTAAATGATCTAATAACAGCAATGGTGTGGGAGAAATTTCTAACCTGACTCAACCTTGGAAAGATCAAGAATGTCATTTATAAGTTGAAGAACTAAATCTCCTGAAGATATCATGACATTCAAAAGCTGTCTTTGTTCCCGATCAAGTTTCGTGGTGGAAAGAATTTCAGCCATGCTAACAACTCCAGATAGTGGAGATCTTATCTCATGAGACATTGTTGCCAGCATTTGTTTTGCTCTCATAGTCTCCTCTGTTGAAAAGGAGAGAAGGATAAGGAGAAAAAAATAAGCTTGTTGCAGCCAAACCAAACTTAAAGTAAAATTCATAAATACAGATTTGGCTGAGTGATTAAACCTGTAATGTGAATGGATTTATTAAGTTCCGTTTCTTTGGCTTTCTGGACAGCAATATCTTCCCTAAGTTTTGCCATTCTTTCTCTTTTTCTTACCTGCAGTTTGTGAAAAACATAAATATCCTCTTTGCAAGCACAAGACTGCAATTAACATTCAAAAGCAAATAGCATTTACCTGATCTGTTATTTCCATTCCCATATAGTTTATTCCAATTGTCTCCCCTGCTTTGCTAAAGACAGGTTCTACATATATCAAGAATGTCTTTGACCCAAATAGTTCTGTCTCAAAAGTAATTTCCTTTTTTGCAGGCAACCCTTTCTCCATTACTTCCCTCTTGAAATCTTGAGATTCCTTGACACCGGATCCAGTGAAAATTTCAACATCTGTTTTTCCTATGATGTCCTGAAAAATACGATTTAGTTTTAAGAGTCAAGATATTTCAGCCTACTTAAAACTCCTTTGCAAAAGAAGTAAAATAACTCAAGAAAAGTATAAGAAGTTTCTTCTGAAGTATGTGCAGCTTTTTATTCAATGAAATAAAAATTATAATGCAACTTAATCATATGACCTTGAAATAAGAGCTTCAACAGCAATCATTACCTCCTCTTGTAAACTTGGAAAATGATTGTAGATAAAGCGATATCGCAACTCTTTGTCCTGAAGAAAAATATCAGAGTCAGCCCTTTGCAGATTGAAAGATCCCTTACAGTGTCAACCACATATTCAGTTTTCATAACGATGGACCAATTAAAACTACAATAAAGCCGGTATAGTACGATCTTTGCACAAAATATGGATCATGTGTTAGAAGAAAAACAAAGTAATGCCATTCCAAAGCATGGCATATTTTTGTCAATTAGGTGACAAGTTCCTATATTTACGTTTAATGTTATATCAATGTGGTGACATTTTCCCATATCAATGTTTCACATGTTAATGCACCAATCACCTAATTCTCCAACACAACACAAATTTTAGATAAGAGCTTAGTTACACAGTTCACGTATTGTAGCATTTTGAAAAGACAGATATAGGAATCATTATGTGTCCACTGCACCTAGGCAATACGGCCATAGAGCAATCTTCCATCTAAGCCAATAGAACAGATAAGTGTTGTCTATGTGCATTACTTGCTTCCATATACATATTTCAACATGTCAACCATCATGTTCTAAACCAAACAAGAATGATGTGTTTAGAAGAGGGAGCTGGTACTCTACAGAAAAATTAGTGAACGGTAGTTCAAAAACGGTCTCATATACTTGCAAGGTCCTAACTCTTTTAGTACTTAGAAGGTATCTACTCTTAAATAAGTGTACACAGCATGTCAAAAATTTCTATGAAGTACTTTCAGATCCTGCCATATGGATATAAACTCAATACTCACTGTAATGTACCTGATGGCCAATAACAACAGGTGCATTTTGGAGTATAAAATGTAAGAAATTATCTGCTCTCTTCAGAATCTGAGTTAGTTCTTCCACTGGTGAAGATTGCCTTTCAAAATTCTTTATACTTTCTTGCAACTTGTCCGTTAGTATCTGCTCTCTATTGACACTTGCCTCCAACTGTCTTTCCAACTGCAGCGCCCGCTGTTTCCAATACACAACAGTGTCATACTCAGCATCAATCTCAATCCTCTTGTTTTGCACAACTACATCACTTTTCCTGAGAGGCACTGGCACATCTTGCCATGTATAGTAAATCTCATCCAATATAGAAACTGGGCGCTTGTCACCGCCATAATTCTCCTCCTCAAACCGATTGTCTTTCAGTATCTCCAATTTCCTGAGCTCAACTTCCTTCCTTTGTTTACTAAGGTTGTCAAGTTCCTCTCTGAGAAGCCGAACTGCATTAGCCTGCTTATACTCCCAGTGTTGCATGAGATATGCCAGCTGAGAAGACCCTTTATCTGTGTAATTTGTAAGCTCCATGAGACGCTGGAAATCAGCTATAGTTGGCTCCTCCAAGATTGTGACTTCCTCCAACATATCTTGGTCCCTTCCAGGCTTCTCTATATTGAACTGTTTTCCAACATCAGAGCCAATATCTTCTGGCCACATTGAAGAGAGGACTTCAACGTCCATGTCTTCAATACAATCACTTTCCATCTCACAAACCATTGAAAACAAACTGATAGCATCCAATTTTCTTTTCCACAATATTCAACTTGTGATTTCGACTTCCTCTTCCTTCAATCCATTAGCACTTCCATCTCAAGAAGCACTGGTCAATGTTTAATTCTTGGCTTTATCTATAAGCCAGAGCACTAGTGCCAGCTGCAATTTGTTAGGCCAAGATGAGTCTCTCGTAAGAAATCGAAACAGATATATAATAATAGAATTAAGTTACCATTAAGGAAAGGTGGAGTTGAAATAAAAAGAAGTTTGTACAATAGTTATAGTAGTACAGTGAAAGTAACCAAGATCAGGAACTTAACTTTAACCGACCAAAACTAGAAGAATAAGGAAAAAGTTAAAAGAAACGAAACAAAATGGTCACTGATTTGACGTCATTATGTCATGCTAAAGAATTGAAATATGGACTGTGACAAAATCATGACTCAAAGACAACAGTTAAAGAAATTATATCTGATATCAGCCCCAGAAGAAATCACACTTGAGTACAAGTTTAACTGTTTAAGAAATCTCGAATTGGACAATTAAACTATTTTCAAAAAGTTATTGGAAAATTTTGAAGCAGAAGTTGAATAGCACCTGACACTGCACATTCAGAAAACGAGAAAGGAAGTGACAAAAAAAGGCGCCTGAGACTTTTAAGAGCTCAATCACACAAAACAGATAAACTTCAGCAATCACTTGCAAATTGCAAAAAAAAAAACTATTTCACATTTTCATAACTAGGAAGAAGATTGGATGAATGATCTCAATTGCAATAAACGAAATCAAGATCCATCATCAGCATCAGTTGCAAGAACAACAACAACAACCCCATCACAAGAATGAAAGAAAAAGAACTCAAAAGAAAAGGCATAAGGATTTAAATTGGACATCCTGAGATTAAAAAGCAATACATTAAATGCAAACCAACCTTATATATGATTGTAAATCATGTCATGACAATGAATTGTTGAAGAAGGCCAACCTTTCTGGATTGATGGAATTAAAGTGAGTGACCAAAAAAGACCCCAGAAAGATGAAGAATTGAGGCTGACAATGTCCAAAAGTCCTGCCCTGTAGATCTGAGGAATCTCTTCAACTATGGAGTCAAAAGCATTCAATGACACAGCCGAAACATGTATGTAGCCAATCACTACAGATGAGAGAGAAAGAGAGAGTCAGCTCAGAGCAGAAGAGAGAGGACAGCATGTGATTGTAAACTTGTGAGGGTAAAGGCAAAAACTTTTAAAAACCCAAAAACTAATAGAACAGAAACCCAAGCAGCCATGTGCATTTGGAGGTCAAATATGATAGAGAAATGTTCTTGCTCATTATTTTTTCCATTCCTTATTTTAATTGTCTTTCTTGTGTCATATTATGAGGCAACAACCTTACCTCTCATTGCTCAGTTTACAGTTCTCTTTCCTCTGCTAAACCTCACCATTAAGCCATAGTTATAGTATTAGTCCCCATGCAACCATTTTTAATTAAACTTAAGCTTCTTAGTCTTAAGCACCATAATTCATATCTTATTCAAGTTTTGCAAAGATAGAATAATGGTCATGAATGTTTATAATGTCAAAGAAAAATGACAGTGTTTTTCTTATTGAAGAATTGCTTTCTCTTGCATCAAACCATATTGGTCCTCGTACCATTATTTTCCCATTAATAAATAAAATAGCAATATCAAGTACTACAAAATGGGGTATAAAAAACTTAAACTTTATTAATATTTCTCATCCTCTAGGGCCAAAAAAGTTAACAAATTCATCCAATCATGCAATGTGAAGAGAGAGAAAGGATTTGTTTTTATGGGGACAAGGAGTTTTTAAATCCCCATTGATGTTCCCCGCCATTTCCAAGGTGACGTGGGAGGTGGTGGGGTGGCGCGTGCAGTGAGACGCAAAGGGGAGAATGTGGGTTTTACTGAAAGAACACTGCACATGATAGATCTGAGCTTGATGTTTAATTTACTATTTTACTTTGTGATGAGATGCAATGCATGTATTGAGACCCAAAAGAAGCGACCAAACAGGGCGGTTGCACAGATTCTTAGTTCTTAATGCTATAAATTAAGATTATCTCTGATCCAATTTTATTAATCTTACATTCATTCAGTTCAAATCAGAGGTTAACGTAGTACTTTGTCTGGTAATCTTATTTTACCATGCCAAGTGTCACTCTGCATGTTTTTCTTCATTACCAGTTTTCCTTGCATAAACAAATAATATGTGCATGTCAATGGTGGCTATTACTTTAAGGTTTATACATGAGTCCGTGAAGCAACATATAATATATACAGCAGTAAGTAAATTTTATTTCAATAATGGGGAGGAACAAGCTCATAGTTTGTATCTTTTCAAGCTACTTTTCTCACAGGATTCTTCATAATATTTTTAAACTATAAAATATAAATAAATGTGTGGATGATGAGACCTAAGTAATATTGATCAACTTGATACACAGTTCGTTGTCATGCTAGTAGTCTCTGAATTCTTCAAACTTCCTTCTCTCTCGCATTCCGTCGGTCGGTGGGGTACCTGTGATTACACTCTGACGCTCAAGTCAGTGATAATGATTAGTATGTTCTCTTAGGATATTAGAAATGTACATTTCCCCCCTTCAGAAGTCTCATTTATAGGTTGACCTGGGTCTCTTCCCGTGTGGGCCAGGTAATTGGTTCACTAAGACGTGTGTAGTGATAACCAGATCGTGTGCGGTGGTTTCCTAATATTATGAGGGTGTCTTTCGCAGCGTGTCTTTGACTCATTCAATATCAATTATAACCACTTTCTTGCCACGTATTTATTACGTTATATTATTAGTTCACGACCTCGATCGACCGAGTTTCGAACTGTACAAGTTGAAAATAAAAATTATATATACGAGAGAATTTCCACAAGTTAATTGTTGAAAAGTGATTTGTGTAATTGCACATATTAGGTGGATAGTTGACAACTTGATGAACCACATAAGAAGTGTTTGGTTTAATCTTTTTGTAACTTGAAACATTTTCCTTTACTATGACCAAGAATTCTACATTGGACACACCTCTGTCCATCTTTCTTTGCGACCTTAAAAGGCATGAGAATTGTCTTGAGTAAAAACAAGAAGAAAAAAAATTGTACCCACCTCCTTCTCTTTTTCATCTTGGATCATAATTGTCCATAAATGGAAAAGGAAAGATTCATTCAAATCCAATAAAAATAAGAGGAGGTTGAATTGTACTTTTAAGAAATTTTGAAAGTTATTATTTCAACGTTTTGAGAAATATAACTTACAAACATGAAAAAATTATTATTTTAGCAAGTATGAAAGTCACAATTATGACTTAGATAATAAGGCTAAAATAAATGCAAAAAAAAATAACACATAATTTATATTGATTCATGTCCATACAAATTATATAGGAAGTATTGTTACTTTGTAACTTCTGACTACAACCCAATTTTTTTTAACAAGTCATATCTCATTTACACATTTTAATGGCATTTACAAGAAAGATTTTCAACACTTAAATTCAATTTAGACTTAACACTTAGTATAAAATATACAAGTGTTCTTAATAAGTCTAGGGCACTCCCTGTATATACAATGGAGAGCTTTATAGGGAAGAAAGACAATGGAAACTTTTATAGGAAAGATGTAAAGATAGTTTCAATTACCTCCGACATTTTCTATTTTTACAAGAATTTTTGGAATTTCAAATACTTCTTTTAGAGTAAAGACTAAAAACTAGTCATTGTCTTAGTTTCATTGAGATTTGTCTTATCCTACTGTACCATCGATATCAATAGTCGAATGTTATCATTAGGTAATATGGCTAAATGTCCCTTGGTTGAAAGATCAGACACCACACGAATGATATGGTCGAGTCTGATTGTTAGGGAATTAATAACTAACATTTTGTACGGTACAATTAACCTCAAAGGTATGAAATCTTATTTTAACACCAAGATTATCTGTGCATTTTACTCTAATACAAACCCAAAAAAAGAGTTCATTAGGATCCTATAAATATGCACTGCAAGGCAAAAGTACACCTCATTGAACATTATTTATTACTTTCACTTATCCTATATTGAATTATATCTTAGGCATCATAGTATCTTTTACAGGTACCTTGTCTGAGATTGGATATATTGTTGTAGAGGACATCGAACGTCATTAGTAGTATAAGAAGACCCCTTTTCATCCTTACAAGAACACCTACTATTTTTTTTCTTAGTCTTATTCTTTCTTTCACTTAAAGTTTCAATTGAATAACTTTGGAACCTATGTTCACATGAAATATTTAACATTGCATTAATTTTTCTTTATGTTGTTTATCTCTATTGTGTAATGCAATTTCTCCCTTTTATTTTATTAAGTGTTGTTACGTCTTCATGCAACAAATATCATATATAGCAATTAAGGCAGATGCATTAGTTGGTACTTTGTATTAGAGCACCCTTTTGATGTGAATAGATTTTAAACATTGAATCTTCGGCAAAAATAAAAATTGTAAATCTTCTCAAAGCTTTTCTCTACACAACAAAGGTATTGTTTTAAAAACACTATACGTAGCACAAGTCAAATCATGATATAGATTATTGTTCCAATAAAGTGCCTATCAAATATAACATATTACTTAAGCAATAAGATTGGGGGGAAATTATGTAAATGATTTGTACGTGTATATATATGAAATGCAGACTAGATAACAAATTATATGACCTGGTTAAAATTATATTAATCATTATTTACACTATTCAAAATCACAACTAAGAGAGTATGTTAACTTGGATCTAATATCCATCAAAAAAATGAATTTCATATTCCAAGTGGTTGAAGTCATGCTAAATTAAGTTTTAATATCCCACATAATATAAGTTGATTTTATTTGATAAAGATTCATAAAAGATCATAAAGTCAAATATCCTTGTTGCAATGTTCCTTAAAGAGAATCCAAATATCCATAAGAGTGGTACAAAATATTTATTTTCATAATATTGTGGTACAAAAAACATTCTTGAAGCACATTGGTTTGTATTTCCTTGGGATAGAATTTAGAAGCCATGAGATAATGATATTGTTTGTTTTGTAGTCATGCCAAAGAAGTGAGATATTGTGTTGGAGGTTTAAGGATTGAATCATCGATAAATTCATATTTATTCTTACTTAGAAGAGTTACCATCATATTTATTCGTAATATTGGTTTCTAAACTTTTGTACACAATTTTGATTCTTTAATTTTAATCACCTATAGTGTTATTTAATTAAATTGATGAAAATGTATGATACTTGTAGTATTTTTACAAAATTGAAGACGATAAACTTGTAAGATTGAAGATGGTGATTTTTAAAACTAAAAGTTAATCAAAATTATATTAATTAAAAGTTACGAATTTCAAATTGTGTAAAAAAAATATTGAAAATCAATATTAATGATCCAAAATTACAATAAAAAATTGGGAATTAAAATTGAAAATTTGATAAAATATAGAAACCAAAATTACAAGATAAAAATAAGCTTATTAAATTTTTACTTTTCCCAAAATAGAACAACCTAATTAATTCATCAAGAGATATATAGTAATTAAAACAAACTATTTTTTTATTTAATTTTGGTAGGACGATGACAGCAAAATTATGTGTGTAACATCATCCAAACTTAATTTCCTCTGTAACTTTTTTTTATCTACTTAATTAAATACTAATAAAAAAATTATTTAAAGTTTAATTAGTATCCATAATGAGTGTAATATCATTTAACACATCATGCTTTTTTTCTCAGAAATGATTCGTACGTTGAGTATTATATATACTGAAAACAAAAGTTTCAGAAGTTGAAACTATATTGTCCACTTTCTAATCATGTTCTGTGTTCGAGGATATATAGGGTGGTTGTTTTTATTGCACACAAAAGCTTTCTCATAATATTTTAATGCTTCCCCAAAAACAATACTAAATTGATTAACCAAAAGAGAGACACAAAAGATAAAGAAAAGAAAACCCTAATATTAAAATCACGTCCCTTTCAAAATTATAATAACAACAACAATAGTTGGAGGTCATGGGTGTGTTACAAATTGTTCTAGGTTATAAAAAAATAAGAAATGAAAAAAAAAAACACATTATGGTATTTGTTTATGCAATTGAACAACTAAGCCATATTCTCTTGTGCTGTGTCTGGTTCTTGAACTCTATCAAAATAATAACCATTCGCATGTGAGAGTCTTGTTTGGCTTGGAACTACATTAACTCAACAACTGCCATGTGGCACGCTGACTTTCATGACACGTGGCACGAACATATATATATTAGGGTTTGTACAGTTATGTGTTCTTTCTTTCTTTTCCATCTTTCAATATTTTATTCCAAATGCCAGTTAACATTCGATCATCCCTTCTGTCTAGAATGATTAATATCCACAAAACAAGTTCCAATGCTTCTTTATGCATAAAAGGAAAAATAGTATACATGTTAATTAAGGATTTTTGAGCAAGTTATTTCTATACTCAAAATTTATAGAGTCGTGAAAATTATTGAAATAGATTTTACCCCTTTTAATTAACAATTACTTGTATTGTTATTTAACAATTACTAGTATAATTGGGTTTGTTTTTTATAAGATTTTTAGATAGTAAAAATTTTGTATAAATTGATACTCTATAGACATATGAGTGGACACAACAAGTTAGAATAAGAGAAAATAGTTTTTTGATACTTGTTTGTTACTCATGTCCAAGTTTTTATTTGTATCATCATCAACATTTTTATACCATCCGCTATGAGATTATTAAAAATAACATTATTTCTATGAGTCCATATGATCCATACTGTGTAGCAATCAACATAACTTTCAAGATTTGATTGCATTTTCTATTAAGCCATATATGCTCAAAACCTAAAACATGTAATTTAACATTATTGTGATGTACTAACAAAATTCCTAACCAAGAATCTCACATAATCCATATTTGGTTAGCCACCCTACAAATGAAGAACAAATGACTGATGGATTCCTCAAAATTATCACACATGACACATCTAAATTTATCTACTTAGATACCTTTATAAGCTAAGTTATCATATATAACTATTTTATTCAGAAACATCCTACAAACAAAAAATAAAGTTGAAAAACGGTTTAGTACTCTACAAAATTTTATATATCTCTTCATCCTCCCCAACTAAATTACTTTGAATCATCATGTATGTAAATTTCACAATATATTCTCCTGTTTTATCTCCCTTCCACACCCATTCATCTAATTTCTCCATTTGTATATTGGTTTTCTTTATCAGTTGTAACATTTCCTCCACCATTGGTTTTTCTCATTCAAATTATTCCCTCATTTGTCTAAATGTCCAAGTTCATTGACTTACTTACCATGTTCTGATCTCTCCTATTATTAACCCTTTTTTGTAGAATTAGCATATATTATAGGATATATCTCCTTTAATGGTTCATCTCTTATTCATGTGTCATTCTAAAATAAAATCATATTCTCATCCCCATTTTGTCCCTTTATATTATCCATAAACCATTTTTCTTTTTTCTATACCGGAAAACTTTCTCGAGATTCTTCCACCACGAGGAGTCACACTTACTATCATTTCCTTGAAATAATGAATGTCATGTTCCATATTTTGATTTCAAGATATCCAACCATAAACCACTCTTTTCCTTTCCCAATCTCCAAGTCCACTTACCTATTAGTGCCATATTGAAATATCTTAACTCTTTTATGTCTAAACCACTTTCTTGCTTAGATTTTCATATACTCTCACATTTTATCCATGCAATCTTTGTTCCCTCCTACCCTCTACCCCACAAAAAAATTTGTCTGAATTTTCACAATTTGTTTCCAAACACTATTTGGCATTTTAAAAAGATATAAGAAGCATACTGGCACAACTGATTTTTTTATTAAAGTGATCATTCTTGCTAAGGATATGTGTTTCTATTACGAAGTGGACTTTAAGCCTAAGTCAACCCCATAAAACCGGCTCATAGGGTTGAGGTTTGCACCCACTTATATACAATGAAAGGCGCCGAGACTATATATTATGGGTGGTCCAATAGCGGGTGGCACGATAGGCCCAACAAATACTCGCTAGGATAGGCTCAAAATGACTTTGATACCATATTACGAAGTGGACTTTAAGCCTAACTCAATCCCATAAAACCGGTTCATAGGGTTGAGGTTTGCACCCACTTATATACAATGAAAGGCTCTAATCTCTAGTCGATGTGGGATCTCCAATAGTTTTCTTTCCATTTAGCTAGCCTCTTTTTATTTTTGCTATCATTTCTTGACAATATTGACAATATTCTTTCCTGCTATGATTTTCCCCACTGTTATACGTAAATAGGCAAATGGAAGATCCATAATACAAAAATTTAAGATCTCAAAAAATCTAAACAAAGTAGAGGGTCATATAGGTTGTACCATTATATTTATACTTTGGTTTATTAACATAGAGTTTCAAATTACCTATTCTTTTGTTGTCCAACTGCTTCTCTAGAGATTTTGGATTCATGACTCCTTAAATTCTAAGAAAGCCAAATCTTCGTCCCCTTTTATTCAACCAACAGGATATGAAAACATCATCAACTTTTCCCCACCTTCAAACAAATTTCCACATTTCGTATTGGCCAAAGTCTAATGAAAAATATTAAAAAAAGTAGAGACTTCTTTCGTATTCATATTCATGACAAACAATGATAGCATCAAACTTTCTTTGCTTGGATATGATTCAAATGTTGTGACAAACGATGATAAATCAAACTTTCTTTATTTATATCCGATTCAAATTCTCTATAATTTTGTTAATAATAACAAACTAATTTTGACTTTCATGCTCAACTATATTAATAAATAATATCTAACTCAATTATTTTTGCTAAATTTTATTTAGATTATTTAAGATTCGAATAACTTAAAGAAAATTGCATACAAACAAATAGTGCATTTTCAAATATATTAAATGTATGAAAAAAAATAGTGTTAATGCTGTATTTATCACTATTATATGTTACAAATTTTATCACTTAAATTCTTTTTTTTCACATTTTACTATCAAAGTTTTTTTGGCATTTTAACAATCATTAAATGTTTAACAAAACGATGGCATGCAAAAAAGTATTATTTTATTATTAATTTTTATAAAATAAGGTTGATTTGATCTGATTTTTTTTGCGTGACATGAGTGTACTTTGTTCGAAATTTAACAAATTAATAATCATGCCAAAAATTAAAAATTTGTGATAAAATATAAAAGAATAAACCATATAAACTATAACTAATGATGGATGAATAGTGAAAATGTATAATTAAGCTAAAATATATCATATACATGGACGAATAATTATGAATTTATGTGTAACATTTTCATGTGATTAGTATCATAAACAAATGCAAGTAGTTATTAAGTTCGAACACTCTTTTTAAATGGCGTGTCCGTGTCGAACACACATATCGGACACAACACTCTTATGACACTATTCGATTAAGTGTACAATTCAAAAAATATTTGTTGGATTTCTGACAATTTTAACACAGGTCTAATATAATTTTAAAAATGAGAAATACATTAATTTTCTAAAAGCTCAAATTTATTGTATAAATTTCTATTATATTTATAAAAATAAAGAACAAATCATTTCAAACCAGCCATAAAAAAACATCTTTCTATTAAGAAAAAAAAAAAACTGAAACATACTTAAATCTTTATTATCAATTTATATAATTCATAATTATATAATATATATATCATATTCTCGTATCTTACATTTTAGATATTATACGTATCTATGTATCTGTGTAGATGTCATATCAGTGTTTGTTATATTTATATATATATATATATATATATATATATATATATATATATATATATATATATATA
>Ga0123342_1004618_pt1 | contig 20791 bp, 9 predicted proteins | sample Turbeawhitnodule_FD_89960 | JGI IMG/M metagenome (GOLD analysis project Ga0123342, IMG submission 89960) | Root nodule microbial communities of legume samples collected from Mexico - Turtle bean Mexico white nodule | ecosystem: Host-associated > Plants > Roots > Nodule | place: Mexico: Nepantla...
ATCAAAATATATGCTCTGAAATTGTCAAGAAAAATCATCACAAACCTTTTTCAAATACATTCAGTAATTCATTCAATTCCAAACTTATATACATTCTACACCATCTACTATATCTAAATTTTTCATTTCAATCTCAAACAATTTTCAATCTACACAAAAACAAGAGATCCTGTAAGAAAATTTGAAACTGGTGACCACGTCACCCCCACATCTAGATCTTCTAGCCTAGGGTTCTATTGGCAATTTAAAACTAGCTTCCTTTACCTAAACTTTAGTTGATGCTCACTAGGAGCTCCAAATCTACCAAAAGCCTAAAGGTAATTTAACCTGCACCATAGAATCCTGATAAAAATCTAACTATATAATTAGGACCCTTTGTTAACAAAATTAACCCTGAAGCTAAAAGAATCATATGCAAAACATAAATAAGATCAAAATTAACTCAAAAGAAAAAGGAGTCAAGAATGAACTTACTCTATCTGAGATTTTGATTGGGCAATCTTATAGGGTTCACTGCCAGGAGTCCAATGGCAGACTCCGATCGCCAAATTGATAAGTGAGGAGATCAGCATCTTAAAGAGGAGGAAGAGAAAAGGAAAACGAGGAACAAAAATGAACTTACTCTATAAGAGATTCTGATCGGGCAGTCTTGTAGTCTTTGCTGCCACGAGTCCAATGGCAGACTTCGATCGCCAAAGGAGATCAGAATCTTAGAGAGAAGGGAGAGAAAGGAAAAGGGAAACTTTTAGAGAGATGGTGATTCTTTTAAAATGAAACCTGAATAACTGAATTTTCTATTTATATGTCATTTTCATTTTAATAATAAAATATTCAGGTATCATTTAAAATATACCACTTATACTCTAATGTTATTTTTTAGATCCTTGTATGATACACGTAGTTGGGCCCTAATTCCCTATTACAAACTTGAATTACTAAAACTAGCATCACCTATTACACAATATAATCTTTCATCCACGTTGGTTGGGCCTTAAGTCTAGTGGGTTCGTGGTCATTGTTGGTCCTTGTTGTAACAATACCATCCGTTTGAGGAGATACTTTGTCCTCAAAGTGGAGAGATGGATGGAGTTGGGTTGGGCTTGTGGGTTTTGGGTCCTCATTAGGAATATTAGGGTTAGTGAAAGGTGTGGAAGGAATGCTCTGGAGCATTGGGGAATTTAGTGGTTTGAGGGAATGGGGATTGAGTGGCTCGAGGGAGTGGGGCACATAGGCCTTGTGACGTGGATGGTGGGTATTGGTGGATTGGAGAGGTGCTGTCAGGGAGTTTGGTGAGAAGGAGTTTATGAGATTGCATGGGTGCTTTTAGGTGGGAAGAGAGTTGGAGTTTGAGTTGGAAATGTGTGAGGGTGGGGAACCATTGAAGGGTCACAACAAAGAAACGTGAAAAACAGGATGGATTTTTTAGGTCGTCGGCAACCGTATTTCGTAGGCCACCGTGCCGATGCGGCGGAGGATTTTGTAAAGATCGGAGTAGTGTGGTGCGAGCTTAGGTGATTATCATCGTTCTACTAATTGTTGGCGGTACGGCTAGAGGCAGAGCCATACCCAGTTGTCGACGGTGAACAACACGTTGAAGCAGTGGCGATCTACTTGGTCGCGCATTCGTTGTCATGTGTATTGGAGGTGTCGCTTCAATTCGTGTAGAATGGGGGTGTGTTGGTTGAGTAGATCGGAAACGTTGGTGCCTGACCGCGGGGTGTGAAGTAAGTCTAAGGTGGATGGTCGTAGAGCACCGTGAAGGGAGATGTTCCGATGGCGGAGTGATATGATGTATTGTACCATAGTTCCGCGAGGTGGAGGAACTGATACCAGGAATTGGGTTGGTCACTTGTAAAATAATGGAGGTATGCTTCTAATCCCCTATTTAGAACTTTTGTCTGACCATCTATCTGGGTATGATACGATGAACTGTATTTGAGAGTGGTTCCTTGGGCTTGAAACAGGTTTCGCAAAAAATTGCTAATGAAGATGGGATCCTAGTATGAGATTATCGATTTTGGGACTCTATGAAGGCAACAGATCTCACTGGAGAATTTGCGGGCAATGGCTTGAGCTGTGCAATGAGTAGGAAGCACCTGGAAGTGTGCATATTTTGTGAGGCGATCACATATGACCCATATTACGGTGTGCCCTGTTGAAGAAGGTAAGTGGGTGATGAAATCCATAGTCAAATCTTCCCAAACTTGGGTTGGTGTTGGCAACGGTTGGAGTAACCTGTTGAGTTTTGTTGGCAGGTATTTGCATCTTTGGCATGTGGAGCAATGTTGAACAAAGGTCGTAACGTCACGAGTTCAACCTGGCCAATAAAAGGAGGTTGCTACTCTTGCCATGGCAGGTTTTAAACCGGAGTGCCCTGTCGTGGGGGATTCGTGACATTCACAATTTGTTTTTGAAAATTCATAGCATTTGGGAGAAAAATTTGATTTCGAAAGAGCAAGAGTCTGTTGTACATATGGAATAAGGATGGGGTTGGCTGGTTCTGGGCGTGCTGCTGAATTATGTTGAGGCCTTCAATAATGGAATAATATTGTTGAATTTCTTGGAGGATTGTGGGTATGGGAGAAGAGATGGCAAATAGAAACGACTGGGACGACGATTCTTATCAGGGGAGGGCATCAACCACTACATTGGTTTTGCCAGGTTTGTACACTATCAAGTCATACCCTTGTAGTTTAGCAGTCCATTTATGTTGTTGTGGGGTTTGAATTGTTTGGGATAAAAGGGAGTTGAGGTTGTTTTTGTTTGTGTAAATGGTGAATGAAGTGCCTAATAAATACTAACCCGACTTTTTAATTAATTTAGTGATGGCGTACATTTCCTTAACATAAGCTGATGTTGCTTGGAGATGGGGACACATCTTTTTGCTGAAGAAACAAATGGGGTGGTTTGCCTGGCTGAAGACGACCCCTATGGCGACAACAAAAGCATCTCTTTCCACTGTGAAGGGTTGTTGGATGTTTGGAAGTTGTAGTGTAATTATTGTTGCCATTTGTATTTGTAATGTAGTAAAGGCTTGTTATGTCGTTGGTGTCCATGTAAACTATTTATTTTGTAGTAAATCGGTGAGTGGAGATGTGAGAGTGGCGTAGTGGTGTACGAATTTTTTGTAAAATTCGGAGAGGCTAAGAAAAGCTCTTAAATCCTTAGAGAACGTGGTTGCGATCATTCGATGATTGCATGAATTTTTTGTGGATCAGGTGCCACACCTGTAGATGAAATTAGGTGGCCTAAATAGCTAACTTGTGTGGTAGAAAAACTACATTTAGACAACTTAGCAAAAAATTGATGTTTTTCTAATAAATTCAAGATAAGCTTTAAATGACTTAGGTGGTCCTGTAGAGTGGGACTGTAGATTAAAATATCATCAAAGAAAACAAGAACAAATAGTCTCAGACATGGTCTTAGAAGATCATTCATAGCTTCTTGAAATGTTAATGGTGCATTTGTCAATCTAACGACATCACTAGGAATTCGTATTGGCCATCCATGGTTGTGAAAGTTGTTTTGTGAGTGTCTTGTGGGGTGAGGTGAATTTGGTGGTAACCAGAGTATAGGTCAATCTTAGTGAAAACAATAGATAAGCCTAACTCATCTACCAATCCATCAATGGTAGGTATGGGAAAATGATCAAGAATGGTGACTGCATTTAAAGTTCTGTAATATATGCAAAACCTCCATGTACCCTCTTTTTTGTTATCAAGAAGACGAGGGAGAAGAACGGGCTTGTGCTGGGCCGAATGATTCATTCTTGGATCATTTCTTGAATGAGGATAGATATGATGTTTTTTTGTGAATGAGGGTAGCGGTAGGGGTTCACCTGGATGGGGGAAGTGTTAGGGAGAAGTGGAATGTGGTGGTCGTGTGGGCGAGGAGGTGGTAGGCCTCTGGGAACGTGGAAGATGGTTGGATGTTGGAGTAGAATGGATTGGATTGAGAATGGAAAAGAGTATAAAGGGGAGGATGATGTTTGTAAGTTGATGTCTAAGGGAAGGAAGCAGTGGGAGGTTGTGTCAATGGATAATAGATGGAGGGATGCCATGGATTTGGTGGAGATACGTTGGCAAAATTGATGATAGGCGGCTTAAGTTGGTTTGGTAGTTGTGATGGCTTTTAGGGTGATCTATTGATTGAGGTGGTTGAAGGCTATGTTGGGAATAGAGAAATCGGTTGTAATAGGGCCCAAGGTGCGCATTCAATGCCTAAAACAACATCTGCACCTTCATTTGGGAGAAGGTATAGGGGAATGGTGAACGTAGTGTTTTGGATAACTATATCTACTAAGGGGAAATGCCTTAGCTTTTGATAACAGCTTTGTTTCCGAGAGAGAGAAATGGGTAGATGGAGGTAGTTGGCAATATGGGGTTGTAGGATTGTGGGAGCTACCTAAATCGATTAAGACTGTGGCTGGGAGGTTTTGAGTTAGACCAGTGAATTTTAGGGTTTCTGGTGAAAGGTTGTCGTTAAGGGCTTGTGGTCAGAGATGAAAATGGATAATGTCCTCACTGTGGGTTGCTTCAATGGTGTCCTCAGATGGTTCTGGAGGGGAATCTGGGTTATCCAGGAGTAGCAAAAATCTAGAGTTGGAGCATTTGTGTCCTGGATAGAATTTCTCATCACAGTTATTGCATAACCTCAATGCTCTCCTTTCTTGTAGTTGTTTAACTGTGGGTCGTGGTATGTGGGGGTAGTGGAACTATCACTATTGGTTTGGGTAGGCGGGATCGTTTGAGGGTTGGTAAAATGGCAAAGGGGGTAGGTGGTGGAATGAAAGGGTTTGGGTTTGGAGTCCTTTATTTTGTCCTCAATTAGTTTGGCTAGGCTAATGACTTGGGATATGGAGTAAGGGTTAAGTATAGCTAGTTCCCTACGAATCTCTGGGTGGAGGCCTAAGGTGAAGCAATTTAATATGATTTTAACGGACAAGCCTCACACAGTTGCATATTTTTTTCAAATCTAGCTTGATATTCTAAAACTGAAGAGTGTTAAACCAATTTGAATAGTTCTACTTGATGGTTGGTGTATGATGATGGACCAAAACAGAGTTCTAAGGCACGGGTACAAGAGGGTCAATAAGTGAGGAGATTGTTTTGATGCATCCATTTAAACTAGCTAAGAGCTTCCCCTTTAATGTGAAAGGTAGCCATGGATAATCTTTGTTCTAAGGGAATTTGGTAGGACGTGAAATATTGGTTAGCTAGAAATAACCAGTCTAAAAGTTCCGAGCCTTAAAAAAATGTGAGTTGTAGTTTTGGTGGTCTTATGGTGGGTAACGATGGGGGATGAGTGTGGGACTAATCCTGTGTACAATTATGTGGGAAAAATTTAGGAGGTGAGAGAGAGGAAACCTAGTCTATTACAGATGTGAGTGATGAATGCAGGAATTCATTCCTGGCTTCGATATTCATCTGTCTGGTTTCGGTGGCCTCCATTTAAGCTTGCATAATTGAGAGTCGTTCCTGGGTGGCTTTGAGGATTTCCTCAAGGTCTTTAGATTATGTTTGGAAGGCATGGGGAATGGCGATGAAAGCACCAATGTTAGGCTTGCGCTACTGAATCCTTAAGAAAGACAATATCTAGGTTAAGGGAAAACTTCATTCATGTATTATTCATGGTTGGTGTCACCTAAATAGGTGATGTTTGGGCTGATACTGTTGGGCAATGAAGTCAGGACCAATTGGGTTGGGCTGATTAGACACCATGTTTTAGTGAGTGGGCTTAATCATTGTGTCCCTTTATTATCTCTATTTATCTCTATTTAAAGAGATCATTGTACTTGTAATTGGTGTGCAACGAGATATAATGAAAACCTAATAGTTGCCCGTGTGGATGTAGGTTGCAGTTGGCGACCGAACCACGTTAAATCATGTATTGTTTATTTTCTGCAGTTGATTTGTGATTATGTGTGTTGTTTCCGCGTGCGTTTTTCCCATCAGATACACATAGTTGGACCTTGATTCCCTATTAAAACTTGAATTACTAAAACTAGCATGACCTATTACACAATATAATCTTTCATCTATTCTGGTTGGGTCTTAAGTCTAGTGGGCCTGTGGTCATTGTTAGTGCTTTCTATAAAAGAGTCACACTTTATTCTAGTAAGATGGTGAATTGAGTGACACTTTATTCTAGTAAAATGATGAATTAATTAAGTGGAGGAAAGTCTTGTAAAAGATAGGTTTAGAAAATTATTTTTGGTAAATAAAAGTGTCTCAATTAGTGATACAAGTGGTGGGAGAATGAGAATGGAGATGAAAGTAAAAATAATATATGTATGTATTACTTTTTCAATGTGATGAGTAGGTGTTGTTAGATCTGTCAAGTGAAGCAAATATATAAATATGAAAGGATCAAGAAAGTGAAAGATAGGTTTGAGAGATAGAAATAAGTGGTGTTTACGCCATAACATCGACATAAAGGTATAAATGGCTTTTTTTTACACGCCATGGGAATATATTTACTTAATGGTGTCAATCACAAATACTTCATATAAAAATCAATGATGCGTTTACACTCTTTACACTTGGATGCATTGTGAAAGGTGAGGCTTCCTTTTACAACATGATTGTAAAACTATATCTTCAGTTTCATTTATTTATTTATTATATTGATATTCATATATGATATTAGGGGATGAAACAATGAAAAAATATCTAAAAGATTAAAAAATTAATAATCAATTAAAATAGAATATTTTTTAATCGATTTGGATTTTTTTTTAAATTGAGCGTTTTGGTAAGATTTGAGATTTAACATTGAAACTAATTCAAATTGAATTAGATGAAAATCAATTATTTAGATATAATTATATTATTTATTCTTTCAATCATATTCTAAAGACATAGATGTAAAAAGAAGATTTAAATGTGTGAAAGATGAATAACGTAATATATTTAATATATGAATGAAGTGAAATAAGAGTTGTCTGCATAAGGTGAATGTTATATTGTTAACCTTCAAGGAGAAAAATGCTAAAACAAAATAAAAAATACGAGAAAACAATTCAGATAGACTAATTATTTTGATTTTATGTTTTTAATTTCTTGTAATATTGTGTGCAAAGTATTTGCACTGGGTTTGTTAGACTAGGTAGATCATGTATATAATATTTATGTTATAATACAACAATATTATTTGTTTGTTGTTCTTTATTGTAAAAACATAAAATATTCTTGTGCTTTTATAGTTTATTCTAATTCCTTTGCCAATAAAAAAAATTGTCATTATGTGTAAATAAATTTTTTAATACTAATATATATACTATAGTAAAAAATAAAATTATTCATCAAGATATAATATTAAATCAACATATCAAAAAGATAAATGTTGGAGATCCCACATCCGACTAGAGATGAGGACAATTCATTGTATATAAGTAGGTGCAGATCTCATGAGCCGGTTTTATGAGGTTGAGTTAAGCTTAAAGTCCACTTCATAATAATAAAATTAAATACATATATTAATAAAAATTATACAATAAAATCATATTAAAATATAAAAATACTAAACCAAATTAAATTTTATATTTTTTTATAAAATAAATAAATATGAAGCACTTTAAAATGTTCTTCAACTCTATTATAAAAAAAAAATTTATAATTCATGCATAACCTTGAAAAAATCAAATCCAAAATTAGGCATGCATTCGAAAGAGCACAAAATAAACATTCAGGTGAACCACCAAACACTTAAAGTCTATGTAAATGAGTATAGAGCTACATAAAAACATATAATTATTCTGTGATACATAAGAGCAGACTCCTAACTACTTAAGCAAAAGAGATTAAAGAGATGCTACAAACACCTCTAGTTACCTGGTCATTTTCAGAAAAAAATAATTTATTTATTTATAAATTAAATTTAGTTTATACATAAATTTATTTATAAAATGATCTTTTATATTATTTTTATAAATTTTTATTTTTAATTAACTTTAACCTGTGAATAAATTGATATATATATATATATATATATATATATTATTTTTAGAAATATTTCTAGAGAAGTGGTCCAACACCTCACAATTTGGATGAAGCGTTTTCTTTTCTCTAAATCCATGCGTAAAGAGCAAAAAAAAGTACCAATGTACAACAAACTAGTAATGATTCCAATTTCCTATCATCGAAAATTATCTGAGTGACAAGTTGATGTATAGAGGTACCAAAAAAATCATTATGATGTTTATTGTATTAATTAGAAAATTATTATCTTTAATTAAACCTCATACTAATATGCTAAAACTTATCTTCATTAGTTTTAAGATATATGTGATTGTGTTAGATTATAAATGTTGATCAATAAGAAAAGATAGTTTGTTTTATTAAAGATTAATGTTCTTACCTCAATTTTGAGAGAGATAATATATTTAAAGTAAATTATCATATTTGAGTTATTGTCGTTGTAGAAGTATTTGTTTTGTTACGGTTTTATCTTTAAAAATTATCTTAACGAATTAAAGAAGAAAAAAATATATAAACTGTGTTTTGCCTTATTTCTAAATGATGAGAAAACAATTATAAAATTATAAAGAGATATTTGAGTGCATGTATTTGAGTAAATAGTTTAGAAAGTAAGATTGTTTTTTAATTTTAACCTATTTGACTGCATAGTTTAGAAAGTAACATTTTTTAAATTTTAACCACTGAAAACAAAAACTAAGAGTTCTTTGGAAACTTGGTTGCATCCTTGGTTTACATCGAGGACATGAAGTGGCACAACACAAAGGCTGTCCGCATAGCATGTCTCATCAAGCAGACATCAATCTTAATCGTTTATGTCATTGCACTGCTACTTTTCTTCTCATTATATCATAACCATGCATACCATTTTAGAAATTAACTCATAGTTCCCTTTCGTAACTTGTGTGTTTACAATAACAACCAAAAGAAGAAAGAAAAAACTGTAGTACAGTACTACTCCACAAAGCAGATCTATGCAAAAGTGTGAATTGGGTTCTCTTCCATCTCAGTAGAATACATGTCAAAACCGTAATTATATACATTCAACATATATAATATGGATATTAATAACTGCTACTTGTACTTTCAACGAAACAAGATTATAAAGTGGAGTCTACTCACCACCATGCCAGCACTGAATCTAAAAGCTTTAACTAGTTTATATAATATTCCCTGCAAATTATATGTGGCAATTCAAAGTGCAATATCATCCAGCTGGCAATTAGTACTGAAATCCACCATAGGTAGAACAACAAACAATTGATTCAGATTTCAGACATAAGCTCTTTTCTTATATGGTAGATGTAATGAAACACTTTTTTTATGTATAAATGTGGTACAGCAGAAGTTTAATGACATACTCAGAATCCAAATAAAGTCTTTTAATGTTTTCTTAACTTTGAAATTTTTTTACAAATTAAAAAATGCTTAAATTTATTGTATCTGCATCTCAAGGAAAAACACTGGAATTGGATATGTAGCTGGTGATTTAAAATTAGATAATTTTTTTTTGTATACACACCTAAATTTTTTATACTCAACTAATTCTTAAACTGTGCATGGTGAGCAATGTTAATTTTAATTAATGTAGAAGCTGATAAATTAATGGATGACTGAACCATTATTTTGCATTTTAAGAAGAGACGTGAAACTGGTTGCACATGTGTATGTCAGAGAAAGGTAGTTTACCTGATGATGAACTTGAATAAGGTAAACGAAACCTAAATGCATAACAGATACTCACCAAAATTATGAATATTGTTTATGCATCTTGTATACAATATTATGAACAAATCTGCAGCAACATGAAATGAAATTAACATTTGCTTTCATATCCTTAAAACCCTAATAATTGAACCAGGAAAAACCATCAGATCAATGAAATTCTTAAGAAAACATTAGTTCAAACTTACATCCACACATACTGTATTGTTTTCTAACTTCAACTGCCTGGAACACAGACTAGTAACTTTCCAAAGATAATAATAATTAATGTTATGAACATAAATACCAATATTAAGGGTATTAATTGCAATCTTACCCGGCAGACATGAAAGTCTATCAAGAGCTACCCATGTTGGAGAAATAGAAATAGAACTGGTTTAGTTGATGAAGATCTCCTAATGTTGGGAAAAGAGCATGAATCGTCTATTGCTGATGCAGCATCATCAAGATTCTCAACTCCAAAACATTCCCCCATGGAGGTAGAATTTGTGTGTGAATCTTGATGCTGCTGCACCTGCAAACAACGACTAGATATAAATCCTTGTAGCTTCAACTTCCTTTCTCATCTTGAGCTATGATTGAATTTTGGATCCAATTGACTCAGTGGGAGAACAAGATTATCATGCACCCTCAACCATGGTACTTTGCTATATATACGACAGATATACATAGCAGAATATAAGTGAACAATTTAGGGAGCCCTAACAGAATATACAGTTTCCACCACAGGCTGCAGATTCAACATAGACACACACACACACATATATATATATATATATATATAGAGAGAGAGAGAGAGAGAGAGAGAGAAATAGATATAAAAAGATTGTGAACAGTAGCAAAGCATATGAAAGGGAGGGAAGCAATTAAAGTAGACAAACTAGTTAAAGTAAAGCTAAATAGCCTTTAATTGGTGGATGATTCATGGGTTCTGTGTGTTTCTATCATTGGTGGTGATTTTGTGTATATATATAATGCAAATAACACAATCCAATAGGTGGTTTTGATTATATACAGTGAATGATTCATTAGAATGCCCATCAGATGGTGGTCTTGGATTAGAACAAAATGGATGGTTATATAGTTTGTGTTTTTGAGAGCACCCTTGTGTTCCATTTAATAAACACTGAGCCAAATAGCATAAAAAAGAAATAGAAGATTGAAAACAATAAAAAAAGGAAGAAGAAGAAGAAGAAGAAACATGGTGTGGGTGAAGAAATGAGTAAAAGTTTGGGAATATTAAAAAAAGACTTGCAGCTGGTAGGTCAAGATCCAGTTGCAATTGAATCTGCTGTATATATAACTGTTGAGAGAGAAAGAGAAAGAGAAAGTAGAGAAGGGTTTAGTTTGAGGTTGTCACACACACAAACACACGCGATGTTAAATGCTGTGTTACCAACGGCTTCACTATCTGTCAAGAGCGAAAGATGACAAAGTTTTTTTTTTTTTAATTATTAACTGTTATTGTGAAACTCTCAATAATTATATTCTCATTTTTCATATAATATTTTTTAGAGTCTAATTTTGTATTCAATTAACAAAAAATTACCTTGATTTATTAACAGAAATTAATTAATTATCATTCGAGATAATAGAAATTACTTTAACAATTACAAAACTCGATATTTTTTTATTGCCAGATAAAAAAAAAACTCGATATTTTCTCATTATAATAAGCATTTAAGAATAAATATTTTTTAGTAAATAAATAAATGACAAATATAAAATTATACCAATGTAAATAAGTAATCAAAGATAATATATTTAATCACATGTGGCAAATTAACTCTACTATTACAAACATCTCTAACTTCCAAAATAACTGAAACAAACCATAAAGTTATATGTGAACTATTTAATTACAACAGGTATTATAAATATTTTTTCTGATGGTCCAAGTCGGTATGGTATTGTAACAAACTTAAGAATAATATGTTTCACAATAAATTGGGTGATGTTCCAGAGAGATAGGTGTTCAAATATTATTCACATGGAGATTTCTAGTTTTTCTAAAATAACAGTGAAATTAAAAAATTCTTCGTCAAATACAATCTCACAAATATAATATATTACTAATTAATAATTTGATGAGAATATTATATTATTTTGATTAGACACACAAATTGATATTTTTAATCCATTTTTATCAATTACACAAATTCATATTTGATAAATGTAAAATCTACTTGGATAAACCATTAGTAGAATAGTTGATAATTTTTTTTTGTTATTTTTTGTATACAGTTTTTTTTTTTTTTTTTTTTTGAAGTGCTGACTTCTTGTTTTAATTTTACTATATAATATATATATAGAATATATATACATAAGAGTTGAGATATCTCTTATTTAATTTATTTAATTTTTATCGATAAAAAAATAGAAGTTATTTTTTTTAGTTTCTTCTTTCTTTTTTCTTACCCATAATTTGTAAAATAAATTTTTAGAATTTATCATATTTTAATAACTGAGTTTAATTTTCATATACTGTCATAATATTATTTTTTTATACTATTCCCAAATTAAATTTTATATATGATTTAAAAAACTATTATAAAAGTTAATAATTTGTATTGATACAATAATCCAAAAGCTGACAAATAGATTCAACTGAGTAATTACAAATTTATTATTTTCATTGGAAAATTTCTAGCTGCTTGCTTAGTCCTCTCTCGTTCTTCATGAAGAAACGAGAATCATTATTTTATTTATCATTAAAAGACATGAACTTGACATGATGGATTCCTTTCAATCCAAAATTTTAGGTGAAGGAGATGGTTCTAACCTATGGTAGGGGGAGCTTTTAGGTTTAAAAAGTATTTTTTGGAAATTTATATTTACTTGATTTTAAAGAAAAGGGTATAGGAATTTTATCTTCTTCATCTCAACCAACACTTTAGGGTTGAATGACTTTTAGGTTATGAGTTAATAATGGTACACATTTTTTAATCTTCCTTTAAATAATAAGGCTGTAAAGTATAAAAAAATGAGAATATATAATAGATTTGTGTAGTATTTTATTCATAAAAGAGATTAAATTACATTTTTTAATAAGAGCAACTTTATAATAAAACTAATATTATAATAAAATTGTTATAAAGTATTACATAAAGATTTTAATTTTATGCAGTTAGTTTTTTTTAAAAAAAAAATACTAAAACTAATTAAATATTAAAATAATATGACTTTTAAGTTAAATATTTAAAAAATAAATTTTATCAATAAATTAAAATTAGTTCATGTATACGTTAAAAATTATATTAATATTAAATGTTGTTTTATAAATTATATAATTTTTATTCTATTTTAATTGTTTAAAAAATCGAAACAAACTTTAATTTATCAGAGTTAGTTTATATTTAAAGTTTGACCGAGTTAATAGATAACTTTAGTATCTCAGCGGTGTAGAAAAATACAAATGATTAATTTACTCTGTTTTTGAAAAAACTATTTACCCTCATATAAATAATCTATATATACTAATACATAAATGTGATATTATTATTAAAATTAAATTAAAAATGTGGAAAAAAGTGTAATTGATATAAACAACGTAGACACGCGCGTTTCCTATAATAAATAGTAAAAACGTAATAATTAGAATAGTTTATTTTTACTCTTCTTTTCAAAATCTGACCCACGTGAAGAACGTACGGAAAATCATTTCTTTATTTTTTTTAAAAAAAAAGGTCACGACAACTAACGGAAAATAAAAGGACCAAATGTGACACAACACAAATTAAAAATAAAATTAAAAGTAAAAGTACCCATGTGAAATATGGGTTTTATATATCACTGCATTGTTTTTCTAAGTTTCAGTCGTAAACATTTATTTTTTATCCAATTATATGTTACCTAATATAACATATTTTTTTTATATCTATCTAATAACACGTTTAGATGATAGAAATTAAGTAAAATTAAAAGTATATACATGTTTTAGGAACTAAAGGAAGTTAAAATTATGTGTATGAACTAAAATAAACTAAAAAAAGAAGGTTTATGCATATATAGAAACTAAATAAGTAATTACATTTTACACTGAGTGTGCATCAGATGTAAATTATATTTTAATATAATCTTAATTTATAAAAGAATATTATTAATAAGACCATTGTTATTTTTTCAAATACAATGTATTTTATTTTAAATATATTTTAGTTTAAATAATTTTACAATATATATATATATATATATATATATATATTAATAAAAACACATTAACATGTGTTTTGCAATAATGTGAGCGTATTGGATAAAAGGAAAAAACAACTAATCTTGATAATTATAAATTATAATAAATGACCAAAATCTGTTTTATTTTAACATAATCATAAATGTTATTTGTTGGGATACTAAAGTGTCCATTTATTCTATTAATTTATTGTTAATAAAAAAAATTAAATGTTATTCGTGAAATTATATGTCTAAGATTAACTTCTCACACTTTATGTAAGAAAAACTTCTCACGCTTTCACCTAATGTGTTTTTAAAACTTAACATGACTTACAAATAAATGATTTTATATAACAAGTGATTTCTATCAGTTCAATTATAAAAACTAAATATGTATAACTAAATATTCAAAGTTATAATAATCAAACTTATGCAGTAATTGGATAAGAAGTGAGAATCTGATAACTTGTTTATTGTTAATTTAAAAAATAAGTCATGTTTATAAATTACTATAATTTAATTAATGATGAAAAAAAAAATCTTTCTAATTTTTTTTCCAACTTTAGAGATGCAAATAATCTGAAGATGTGAGGAAATTTGTGCTCATGATGATATATGAAAACGAAACCCAATATTGATATTAAGCCTCAATCATAAAAATGAACAATGAAAAAAAAAAAGCACTGTGCGAAATAGAATAAAGATCTATTACTTCCACGCCATATTACTTTAATGTTTAGTTATAACAATAATGCACAATCTTAAATAACATGATAAACATAATTGAAATTTTAATTCTAACATGATAGAATGGAATCATTTATTAAAAGAGACAATAATGATTAGAAGGGGAAAAGAAAAAATTATGAAAAAATGTGAAAGGATTTTATTTATTTTCAATACCATTCTGAACTTGACCTTCATAAACGGAGTGGGATCTGAATGGGAAGCATGCTTTAAAAGAAAAATTAGTGTGGTGATTAGCAAGCCATAATTTGTTATTTATGAATATGAATGCTCAAACATCAAGAACATTATACTATAATTTTTAAGGTTTTTTTTCTGTCTTCTCTCAGGGTATTGGACCAGGAATCAACTACTGTTTATAAATTTGTAGCCACTTTATATAATAATATAAATGCTTCTCTTCCACCGAACTCTTTGGGAAAGTTTGTGTTCACATAGGAAGATAACAAATTTCATAATACCGACAAATTTAGCATTGATAAATGTTTTTTCTTCACTATTGTTAATTAATTGTTTTTTTCTTCACTATTGTTAATTAGCTGCACATTTGATGAGGATTAGCATGGAGAGATTTTATTTTGGCAATGAGAAGTGACTCAAAGTAGACTCATAAATCTCAAATTTGATTTTTGTTGGTTGTCTTTGTTATGCGTAAGTAATATTGTAACCTTTTGTTAAGACTTTATTATAACATGATCAAACATCAAAACAAAGCAATATTCTCCCTGCTTAAACTTTAATTCCACCAACAAAAAAATTAGCGAAAGAGATATTCACTATGTACCAATTTTAACTTATTATCACTGTGATGATCATTATAAATGGAATACTACTGCACCGTTTTTGTCATTTGTATTCATATTTTTCTGTATGAAACCTTTCCTCTCAGCTTTGCTTTGCAACTTATACGCAATAACACATGGCCACATGCTAACATTGTTGTGGTGCATGATGTCCCACATGGTCATTACATCAAGATATGTGGGACTTAAATATAACTAAAATGCATTACTTTTAGAACGAAGAAGATATTCTAACAGAAATAAAATGTCAAGAAGGGAAGAATATAGTATGATAAGAAAATATATGCAAACCTACAGAAAAAGGGTAGTTAAGAGATTTAGATGTTTCAATAAAGCTTTTCTAGGTAAGTGGACTTAGAGATCAAGAAAGGACAAAAGACGGGATGTGGTGATCATTAAATGATAATAAAGTGAGTAGTTACGACACCTTCCAATGTTTGGTTGGGATGTGACTCTGCCTTGGTTTGTGCTGCGTTTAGTGTTAGAATAAATGTTCCTTGGATGTTTCGTAATCGATGAAATACTTGTCTTAATTACTGTGGAAAAATCAGATTTAGGGTTACTCATATTTTTAAAAGGAATGCGAGTGCTGATAAGTTGGCTAATTTAGAATTTATTCATAGATAATCCTTTCATTGGTATAATAGGCTTCCATCTAGTCTGTTCTTATAATTCTTTATTAATATGTATAATCTACCTATGTATCGTTTTTGTTAACATGTGAGTTTTGGTCTAATTCCCCCATATTTTTTTATTTTTTTTATTTTTTTAATAATATTTTTTTTTATGTGATGACAAATGATTGTTGTTACTTGATGTGTCAGCCTAGTTGAGATGTCAAGTAGCATAGTGATGTCTAACATAAAAGTTTTTTATAAAAAAAAAGGAGAAAATAGTTTAGAAATAATATAATGTGGAAAATTAGGTGTAGGAAGACGATTTTATTTTGGATGACACATGGATAAAAGATAAACCTTTAAATTAGAAACATCCAAGAATGTATGTTAATTTAGAAAAAAAAGGGATTATGGATAAAGGAGAACTCTATATGGCAAGAAAATCAATGGTCTTGGAGTTTTAGACGGAAGAAGGAATGATTTTAATGGGAGAAATCAATGGTGGATGAAATGTTATAATTAATTAACGAGATCAATATACAAAGGGAGAAATTAAATTAATAAGTGTAAGGGATATAATATTGGATGATATATCGTGAAACTTGTCACTAAAAAAAAATCAATTTTATCCATGAATATAAATTCGTAGGTAAATTTAACATTATCTATCAATTATTACCCACGGATATGAATCCGTACATAAATTCATCATTACCTACAAATTATTACTCAGATATCCTTATCCATAAGTATTACACTACAAGAAAATCATGAAATAGAAATCAATTTTTAGATACCAAAATAATTAGTTGCAATAGTTTTTTTTTTATTTTATCAGCAAGTTGCAATAGTAACTAAATTAGAGACCATTTTAGAAACTAAAAGAAAAATTTGTTTCTAAATTAGTTTATATTATTGTTAAATAGTTTCTAAATTGGTATCTAATTAGCAACCAAGGTTTTCGAGACCAAATTTAGAAACTAAATAATTGGTAGTTAAAACCTTGGTTGCTAATTAGATACAAATTTAGAAACTATTTAACAATAATATAAACTAATTTAGAAACCAATCTTTCTTTTAGTTTCTAAAATGGTCTCTAATTTAGTTATTATTACAACTAATTATTTTGGTCTCTAAAAATTGGTTTCTATTTCATGATTTTCTTGTAGTGTTACTTACGAATCCTTATTCGTAACCCGTACATATAATAAGTTGTACGTACCTGTAAATTTACTCACTAATTTATATTTATGAGTATTATTAATAATCCTATTATTATTTATTAATAATATTAGTGATATTAACAGTATTAGTAATATTAATAATTATTAATAATATACTATTAACATTAATAATGATATTAATAATATTAACTATAATAATAAAGTAATCATAATATGAAAACAATTGTGTAGTGGTTAAAGATTCTTTGTTCAGTGACTTTGGTTTGAGTTCATATGACAACATATAATAGTAAAAAAGTCAATACATGAACAAGCAAATGTTAGGTTTTTTTCTTCCTTTATAGATTCAGAAGTTGCCCTCAATTTTGTATTGTCTTGCTATTCCTATTGGCCTATTGCAAAGGTAAAAAATTTCTTTTAAGAGTTCATTTTTAAGAAGTTATGCCACTACATTCTTCAAATGTCAATGAAAAATTTAATATTCAACTGTGTGTTGGGATGAGTTTGAGAGTCTATTAAAATGTTACGATTTGATCCTTTGTTAAGAAGAATGATTTTGGAATACGTGTTTAATAAAGTAAAGAAAAGACATCTATCTTAGTATGTTGTAGTGAATGTCAACACCAAATGAAAAATTGTCTAAATGAAGAAAATATGGATAATATTTGTAAGAAGAAAAAATGTTCAAATTTTTACAAAGCTTATCAAACTTCGCTTATTGTTTCAAGAAGCAACATGAAAAACAATTAAATTATTAAATTATTCAACAATCACCACAATCATAACATGCTTAGTCAAAAAAGTGTTATATGAGATCTCATAAGAATATGATATTGCAACAAAAGCTCTAGTGAAAAACATGGTCAAAACAAAAATAGTAGGACTTGGACAAAATGCATTTATGTTGTTTACCTAAGTAATATGTAGATTTTTTTTTTTGGTTCATGAAATATATATGGTTTACTTGTGTAATTTGAGTTAATGTTTAACACATCATAAACTACAATATCTATAAATGGCACTACAATATCTATAAATGGGTTATTACTAATTGAAAAAAGTTGCAAAGATAAAGAGAAAGGAAAATTGTTTTATATGTTTATGTGCTTCTTGATTGCCTCTAATTTTTTGTTTTGTTTTTATAATTACTAAATATGTCAATGAGAAGAATGGAGAATTCCATCTTTTCAATGCTATGTTGTTTCCATCTTTATTCAATATAAAAAAAATTATTAAATAAAAATTAATTTTAAAAATAAAAAATAATTAATTACTGTATTAAATAAATAAAAAACTAAAAAAATTATTGGTATTTAAAGTAATTTCTAAATTTATAAACTAGATTTTAAATTGATATCTAATTAGGTAATTTATATCTAATTAGTTACCAATATTTTAGCAACCAGTCTTATACTTTAAAGTAGTCAGTAGCTAAAACCTTAGTAGCTAATTAGATATCAATTTAAAACATAATTTATATATTTAAAAACTATTTTAAATATCAATAACTTTTTAATTTCTAAAATAGTCTCTAATTTAGTAAATATAGTAATTAATTATTATTTTTTTCTAAAATAAATTTTTATTTAATAATTTTTTAGTAATGATTAATTATATTTATTAATTGGAGAAGAGGAGAGAGAGAAATTAATTATAATATATTTCAGTCATTACATTAAGAGTAGTTCTTTTTAGTTGTTCATGGAATAAATAGATCCTTATATATATATATATATATATATATATATATATATTATATCCTTTTTTTATTATTTTAAATAAATTTATATGTTAACGTAGTTATTATAAATTTATGATAATTAAGAATATAGTGTATCTATGGAATAATTAATTTCATATACTAATAGAATAGTCGGTTGATTATACAAATGATATACACCAATTTCTTATATTGACATAATTACGATGTTTTCGATCGGTATAGAAAATGGATGTTTGCCATTAATGCATTAAATTCATATAAATCTACAAAAACAGAATAATGTTTTATTAAACATGGTTATAGAAGAAAAGTTCTTTTCTATCGATGTATAAGATTTTTTTACGAAAATAATTATTCAGAAAAAATAAAATAAAAAACTTAAAGTACAACCAAATAATCAAATATCGCATAACTAGTGTCATTTTTACGTTTTTATTACTTTTATAGTGATTATTCACATTAACTGCTTTTACTAAATATTTAAATTTAAGTCAAGGTTAGAAAAGAAAGAAGGAGGTAGTTAAAAAAATGAAAATACTATTTTGATAATTGTATAATAAATGTTAGAAAATTTCACATCTAACGGATATTAGAAAATTTTATAATATAGAAATGGGTATAAATAAATCACGTTTTTATAAGATTGAATCTATTTTAAGGAGTGTTTGTTGTGTTTATTAGACCACTCACTGTTATTAGATAATTAGATCATCCATAATAGTTATAAAATTTTAAAATTTCTTTATAAATTATATATGGGCACATTTTAGTAAAAGATTATATCTATTATACTTTTAACAGATTTTGAAAAAATTATTGTTGGATTCTTAATGTATCGGGATTCTTAAAAAAATTGAAAAATATATATCTGTTAAAAAGCAACAAAATTTTGATGATGGTGGTTTGTACTAAGTACTAAATTGGATTCCAAGTGTCTTGGTAACTAGGAATCTCTTATAGTTGTATGGGTTGAGACAATAATGATTAAATATGAGTCTGGTGCAGGCAACTCACTTTAGTATCAAATTCTAACCTAATATGCCAAACTAAAGAAACGGGAAAATGCCTCACTCATGGCCAACAACCTAGTACTACTTTATTTAATCCTTAGCTGCCTCTCATTTTGAGATCTAACTTTAAGTACTGTAACTTATAACAAAATACTATCAAATTCTCATCATTCATTTGAAAGCTACCTTTCTTTATTTTCTATACCATCACTGTTAATAAAAACATACGCACAGGGCTTTTAAGAGAATCAAAAGTATATCAAGTTTTGTTTTTCTCACTTTTAAATCAAATTAACTTTGGACAAGAAGTATAATTTGAATAAAAAAAATCATATTTAAGATGAATTAATTGTGGATTTGGCTTTTGGTTTTAAATTTAAGTCTCCCTTTAAGACATGAAAACTGCTGTGACATATAGCAATGGAACACTATATGAACACATATAATCCACAAACATTTTAGGATTAGGTGGTCGGCTAAACAAATTTTAAATGATTGACACTGAGAGAGAGAGAGAAAATGTTATTTAATTCAAATTTGTCTGCAAGTGCAAGGATTTCATGATTAAGTTATTAGCTGCTGCAGATAAATTTATCTGGGAGTTGTTAAGTGTTTTGTTCCTTTATGAATTGTTAAATATCATATTTATTTATATTTTTTATCAATAAAAAAAATAAAAAATATCATGGAACTAATATATATATATATATATATATATATATATATATATATATATATAAAAAAAAACATGAAGAAAGAAAGGGAGATATAAAAATTTTTATATATAACAAAAGAGAGAAAATATAACACTAGTGCTACACTATCTTATATAA
>Ga0123342_1004619_pt1 | contig 20788 bp, 9 predicted proteins | sample Turbeawhitnodule_FD_89960 | JGI IMG/M metagenome (GOLD analysis project Ga0123342, IMG submission 89960) | Root nodule microbial communities of legume samples collected from Mexico - Turtle bean Mexico white nodule | ecosystem: Host-associated > Plants > Roots > Nodule | place: Mexico: Nepantla...
AAAAACACTTTCAATTCAAAAGGTTTGAGAATACTTAAGCTTTGGATTCAATCAAGAGTGGATTTACACAGATAATCTACCCCAGATCCTATTCTAAAACACCTCAGCAACAACAAGCACATCAGGCCTTCCATCAAACTCAAAGGATTTGGATTCTTCAAAGCTTTGAACACACTTGATTCAACAAAACCCGCATCCTAGGCTTGTCCTTCTAGAAACTAGGTCAAAATGCCTTCCAAAAGGGCTAGGAACAAGCTAAAATGCTACCCACAACTCTTATTATGCTAAAGACACCTTATTCTAGCCTATCTTTGCTATCTGGACCCCTAAAGTGAGCCCAAATTATTTACAACGTGTTTTATTCTTAAGTAGACCAACAGAGAACTTGAGATGCTCTGGTCTTTGTCCATTTCTCCCTTTGGTGAGGTCTCTACTTGTATGCTGAGATGACTTCTCATAGTGTAAATGGTCATTTGCATCCTTGGTCAACTTCTTGTTGGCTTGGCTTGTATCACGACCTAACTCGGTGTTACGACTATCCTAGTACAGGCGTCTTGCGTATAAATTGGTTATTTAGTATCAAGTAAGACGACCTAGCTCGATATCAATAAAACTACCTGAGTATAGGTGTCCTGTGCGCAAAATTGATATAAAGGAAGTATTTAGGCAAGGTAAGAGGACCTCGCTTGGCGTAAGAACGACTACCCGAGTACAGGCGCTCTGCAAAATAATTTGTTTGACTCAATGCAAGGTAAGACGACCTAACTCGGCGTAAGAACGACTACCCAAGTATAGGCGCTCTGCAAATAGATGTTATGGATAACTTGTTTTGGTACATGGTAAGTTGGGCTAACGCGGTGTGTGAACGGTCACCCGAGTTCTATCGCTCTGTGAAATGATTAAATGATACGTAGGAGAATCATTCGCACAAGAGGGGTTAGCTCGGTGTACGAGTGGTTATCCGAGTTTAGTTACCCTGAGTGATGAATGAATCATTTTTAGCACGGAATAAGACAACCAAGCTCGGGAAGGTATGGTTATCCGAGTAGGCGCTCAGCGAAGCAAAGCTTGGTGAGATCAAGGTAAGTTTGTGGAATACACCTGCAATTTGAGATTGAGTATAGGCTTGTCTTAACTGTGGGTGTATAGTTCCTCAAAAGGTTAGTTCTTTGTTAAGTGGGAACTCTACGATTTTTCATGCTTAGATTCACCTAAGTTGGATTCTTGCTATTTTTATTACTTCATGCTCAAGAGGTAGAAATGAGTTAGTGTAAGTAATAGAGTATCTGCATGTGTGTTGATAGTAGTTGTTATACTTAAGTTAGTTGAAGTTTGCTATATGATAAGTTAAGTAGCGAGGCATGCATTTGAAAATGAGAAAAAGAAAAGATGCTAATAACATAAAGTCAAAAAATGTTCAAATTGTTCAAGGGGCAAGCAAATTGTAGCATATTACAGACCATTACTCTTCAAGCTAAGCATCCCTTAGTTGGCCATCAACCACGGTTTTACCCTGGCCGAGTTCGGTCAAGTCCAAAGAGGAATGAAGTGTCATTGCTTGTTCAATAGTTGCCTTGAATCCTACAAGGTAGGATTGGGTAGCATCTTGCTTAAAGGAATCTGTGGTTTTGGCAAAGGTTTCGTCCTTGAGGGCTAACTCCCTTTTAACTTGTCAACTTCAACCAATAGTGTGTTTCTTTCTTCAGCCACGCTAGCTGCCTCTTGGGCTCGACCCGCTGCTTCCTTAGACTTCTCAGCTTGAAGTCGTTCGGCTTCTTGAAGTAGGCCATTTAAATGTTGGAGCTCAGACTGAAGGTGTTCCATCTTTTTGCGAGGCCCCAAATTCTCTTGGACTGTTTGATCTTCTGCTGCCTTCCGAGCTCTTGTTTTTGAAATGACCAAGCATCCCATGGCAAAGGCCTGCCCGATTTGCTTCATGCAGTCACGATATAGTTGGTCTTCCTCGTTGGCCATGAGCCTATCCTTGTCGACGATAGGCAAGAAGGTATGTTCACCATGGGTGGGGACGTCGAAGCTCGGATCCCACAAGTTCTTCCCCTTAGAGCTTTCCACTTTGCCCTCTTGGATAACAATCACATCTAGGGGCGAAACCTGGCCTTCTGAAGGAGCAACATGTTGAGAAGGAGCCCGTCCATCCGAGTGAGAGTGCTCGGTAGGGGGAGCAATTGCCTTCCTTTTTATTTTGAAAACAAGCCCCGAGGTGGTTTCCTCATCTTTCTTAGTTGGGGCTTGAACAGTGGTGGTTGGAGCTTTTTTTTTTGTGCTGAGGAATCCTTGGGCATGATGGCAGTTGCCCTCATCCTTTTGGCCATCTCGCCTAGCTCCTTCTTGCTGATATGGGTCAACATCCTCCCGGTAAAGAAAATAAGTAAATGGATATCAAGTGGTGGCAGAGTTATTTTCACTAAGAGTGGGAAATAGGTGTACCAGTATAAGCCTTTAGAGCACCAGGAAGGTACTCTTTGGATATTAGATAGGAGGTGTCGAAGACAACCTTAAAGTCTATCAAATATTGGCAGATCCCTTGGTCTTTGGAAGATAGTTCTTCCGGGCTCTGAGCACTCCGAAATTTGGGCTCGAGGGTCCAATACAAGGGAAATCCATCTAGAAGGGTTGGATCTCCTATGGAGGATTGGACTTTAACGAACTTTCCTTTGAATTTTTTGTATGGAGACTGGAAGAGGGTAATTAAGGCTCTTCTAGGGGCACCTTGAGGGACACCCACAGTTTGCTACTAACGTGTTTGGCTTCAAAGAAGTATAAAAAGACTTTGACAGATGGTGAGATGTCGAAATGAGCACACAAAATAATGAAAGAGCAGATGAATGCCCAAGTATTAGGGTATAGCTGGGTAGGGGCGATGTTGAGCTCGATTAAAAGCTCTTTTTCGAAAATGGCCAAAGGGAGTTGTAAGAGGACCTTTTTGAAAAAGGTAGCATAAAAGAAACAAAACTGACCCTTGGGATCCGAGGACTCATCGTAACAGATAGGTTTGCCCTCTCTACATTTTACAGTTTTTACATGACTCTCATGCCTCTTACTCATGGTACAACCATTTTCTCTAACTCTCTAAGACGCTGATGGGTGGTGTAGTAACAGGTTCCTTTCAAAAGATCATTTTTGGTCCAGGGGTACAAGACACTGTAATCCATTGTCGAAAAATAGCTAAAACAAGTAAACACAAACAAAGTATAAATATAGTTCAGGCCAGGCGGGTTGAACAAATCAATGGTAGAATAAAAAACACATTCTATGCAAATGGTGAAGGAGAAAGCGCGATAGAACTTCAACAAGCAAGAACACCAGAGGAAGTGAGAATGTGAAAGCTGCATAGAAAGTTGAAGTGAGTTTCGTAACGTTAATCAGAAATGGATGGTTTGTGCTAATGAAGTTAAGTTGGATACCTGGTAATGGCGGTGACCTTGGTGCGACAGTGATTGTGGAGGCACGAGAGTGAGAAGGCAGCGTTAAGGAGAAGTTTCTGAAGCAAGGAGAAATGAAACAGTGTGGTGCTAAGTGAAACTCGAGTAAGGTATAGGTGAAGGGTGGAATTCAAAACGGTAAGGTTTTCTCCACCGTCGGTGCTGCGCCACATGTATACTCTTGATCAAGTGCAATGAGACGTCCCCTCAAAAGCACTTCATTCATCGTGCCTCACCTACCTGTTGGGGAAATTGTCGAGTCAACCGCCAAAACGCTAGAGAGCCTCTTCGCCTAGTTAAGCTCAGCTCGAGCCCGAGGGGGCTTGTCTACTGGACAAGAATGCTCGGGACCTTGGTCCAAGCATTTGGTTGTTATCAGCTTGGGCTTTGGGCCCAAAAGTGAGTCATGGACTCGACCCAGTTTTAATGGTAAGCTCGGTAAAAGAACAAAAAATATTAAGTTTGGTTATTTGATATTACAAGGCATACGTTATATATATATATATATATATATATATATATATATATATATATATATGTGTGTGTGTGTGTGTGTGTGTGTGTGTGTGTGTGTGTGTGTGTGTGTGTGCGCGCGCGCGTGTGCGTGTGTGTAAGTTGTTAGTTAAATATATATTAAGGAATATATAAGTTGTTAAAGTTGTTAACTAAGTAGCAAGCACCCGTGAATAAAGATGCACAAGATTCTCTTCTGTTGTTAGCACCGTGAGTAAAAGTGTCCATAGGCAGAATATTTTTGTGTTATATATGCTTTCAGTTGAGATTATATTCTCATGAGTGAAAGTTGTTAAAAGGATAACTATAAAAGGGGCTTGAGACCCCCCGAAAAAGGTATGTTGTTTCTGAGTATTGGAGACTGAAACTGATTATTATTTTGTATGCTCTCACTGACTTGATTGTCGGAGTGTGATCAACATGGTTGTCTCAGCGGAGTGTTGTTCTAGTGCACCAAGAGGAGACATACTAGAAGCGGAGCTTACCCATCCAATTAACCCGAGATCAACTGGCGAGAAAAATGACACCTGTCTTGTGTGCTTAATTTATGAAAATATTGTTATTATTAAAAAAAATATTAAGAAATTTTATTTTAAAAAATAAGTTTTGTATGATACAGCTTAAAAAAATAAATAAAAAATTTAAAAATGATAAAATATGTATTTTAGATTGTGGAATTAAAAATAGATATTTCTATTCCATGTTGTATTTCAGGGTGTATGATAATTCATATTTCTTAATAATACAATTGCAAATTCAATTTTTAGTTTTACGAAGTGTAGCTTTAAAATATGGGGTGCAGAATGTAATTATAGTCCTTCTAACGAACTGGTTCAGCCAAGCCCAGTAACGAAACGACATCGTATCTTAAAAAATAAACGACCAGTGTTTCCATAACCGCGCCAAGTCACAAACATCTTCATCGTCATCCACTCGACATGGCGATACTCCAACTATTTCCAACAAACTCCCAGTTTTCTTGCCACCTCAAACCTCCAGCAACATTGGACCGCGGCATCGCATTCAACGAAAAGGTGCGCTACCTTAAAGCCCTCAAAGTGAAGCCGGAGAAGGCCTTCCACTTAAACCCCATACTCCGCTCCTCCCCTCTCGCCGTCCTCGAATCCGTCACGCGCTGCCTCTACTCCCTCGGAGTTCCACGCACCGCCATGGGTCGCATCCTCGACATGCACCCTGTGCTCCTCACGTGCGACCCCTACTCCCAACTCTATCCCCTCCTTGACTTCCTCCTCCATGAGGTCCGAATCCCCTTCCCCGACGTCCACCTCTGCATCCTCCGCTGCCCCAGATTACTTGTTTCCAGCGTCGATAACCAATTGCGTCCCACACTGCTACTTCTCAGGGAACTAGGTTTCTGTGGGCCCCACTCCCTCACGTGCCAGACTACCCTGCTCCTCGTATCAAGCGTGGAGGACACCATTTTGCCCAAGTTGGAGTTTTTGAAGAGTTTGGGGTTCACCCACATCGAGGTTTGCAACATGGTCGTCAGGTCCCCTGGGTTGTTGACTTTAAGCGTGAAGAAGAATTTGGTGCCCAAGGTGGAATTTTTCTTGAAGGAGATGAATGGGGATGTTGCTGAGCTCAAGAGGTTTCCTCAGTATTTTTCTTTTAGCTTGGAACGGAGGATTAAGCCGAGATTCGGGAGGCTCAGGCAGCTTGGCGTGTCGATGCCGTTGGAAGATATGTTGAAGGTTAGTGATGGCGGGTTTAATGCTAGGTTGCTTGAATTGAGGTTTAAGACTCTTGAGTTTGGAGTAGGACAATACTTGTAGTAGTTTGTTGTTGTTGTTGTTATTGGGAAGGTTTAAACCATTTTAGTTAAAACATCAAGGGTCACCCACATTAGTCTGCAATTTTCCACAATGTTGAGTGTGATGAAACTGAAATCATGATGGTGACCGCAATTTAAACCCTGGATGTTGGTTTTGCTAAAGACTAAAGTATCGTGGTTGATACTGATAAACATATGGGCAATCTGTTAAAATAATGTAGAGAAGAAGCTGATTGTGATTCAGAGAAAAGGAGATTTTGGTGATGGAAAATAATAATAAGGATGTATGTTCTTTGAGATTTAGGAGGGTTTAGGTAGGACAACGGTTGTAGTAAGTGGCTATTGTTGACAAGGTTTTCAAAAATGTTCCGCTATTTCAGCTGCAACATCAAAATTTTTTTGGATTACCATGACCGTATACCGCTATTGCAGCCCCATTTGTCTATAATTTCCTAATATCAAGGATCGCAACTGCTACCTAAAACATTAATTGGTTGTAAATGCAGTTGCTTTTGACTGCAATTTCTAACAATGTTAAGGTGAGTGAAGTTGGTTTTGCTGAATTATAGTGACTGATATAAAATGTGCAGTGATCAGTGTGGTTTAAATAGCCGCTAAAGCTGCAATACTCTGAATTTCAAGGATCCGCTATTGCGTCCACAATAACTGTTGTGGTTGCAGCTCAATCCTGCATCTTCTTTCATCTTTGGCTAGCCTCCAGCCAAATGAATTTTTAGATAACATTATGCCAACTTTTATGTATTTTATTTTTAATTGCATACAACTTAATTTTTTATACATATATAATTGATATATTGGATATATAGTATATTTCAACCGTAATGATTTACTCTATATGATATAACAAATTATTGGCTTTCCGCTATTCGCAATATGATATAGCAGGTTATTGGCTTTCTGACGTTTTCTGCAATCCGCAGTTGATTACACTGATTGCGGTTGATTATTATATCTATGTGTCTTTTAATTTGTGATAGATAAAGGGCTGTTTGTGATTCAAATAAAAGAATATCTTGGTCGTGGAAAAGAAAGATTTTGATCGGGTGCACGTTAGACAGTAAAGTGGGAAATTGAGATTGTGGAATTGATTTTGATAATAGAACATGAACTATAGAATTTTCAGAACCCAATCAGTTAACTTTCTATTGAAATAGTATAACCCTTGAAAAGGAAGAGTCAAAAACCAAAATTTAAAATATCCAGGAATCCTTGACACTGAGTGTATACCCCATTAGTGGAAGCCTCACAAATGTGGCGCACTTTGATAATCCTAAAGATTTATTAAACCAAAAGTGTAAGTCTTTGGTGATAAGGTCTTCTCGATTTGGCTCAGTCTTGTTAAATCTCGAAATCGCAATCAAAGCCATCAACAATTTAGGTTCTACTGTAGAGATTATGTATATTTCATGTGGAATATTGCTATCACTTTTGTGTGCTTGCATGATAATTCTAGATTTCTGAATGTTACTATACCCTGTTTAATTTGTTCTTAATTTAGCAAACTTGAGTTTCTTTGATGTATATGTGAAATTATGTTGATACTAGCTCATGTTCAATCTCATTCTTAAAACTAGATTTGTGTCAATGAAGTCGTGTAAAATGGACAAGGTGTTCTCGATGCTAATGCGCAAGAATAGTCTTTGCATATTTTTTGTTTTTGTTTCTGAAAAATATAATCTCAATAATTGATCTTGAACGAGTAGAACTGACCTGCATATACAATGTTGTATCAAGTTTCATCTTTGAAGTTGTGTACTGAACTGATATTACTCAAAGAAGTGTAGAACCAAAAAAGGGGTTGCATCGGTAGTCTTTTTATCCCAAAAGAAAAAAAGAATCGAATAGTGTATTTGGATAAAATTAGGGTGGTCATGGATTTTTCAAAATCCAAATAAATGGATTGGATTTAAAATCCATATCCATTTTAATTAGATCAAATTTAAATGAATCTTTTTAAATTCATTTAAAGTGGATTAAATCTAGATTCAATTTATTTTTTTAATTAGATTAAATCCATTTTGTTAATTAGATTAAATCTACTTTGTCAATTACATTAAATCCATTTTGATATGGACACATATTAACTTGGCTCGAACCGGGTCTAAGCCGACTCAACCTGAATGCGGACCAACTCGATTCGACATCGGCCGGGCCCGGACGACTCAACATCGGCCGGGCCCGGACGACTCAACATCGGCCTGGGCCTAGATGATTCGACAATGGCCCGGGCCTGGACGATTCGACATCAGTCCAAGCCTGTTTGACTCGACATCGCCTCGGGCCCGTTCAGCTTGACATCGGCCGGGGCCCACTTGGCTCGACATTAGCCAGGGCCCAATCACCTCGACATCGACCCGGGCCCGTTCCACTCGACATCGGCTCGAGCCCGGTCGACTCAACATCGACCCGAACCCGAACGACTCAACATCGGTCCGGCCCCGGACGACTCCACATCGGTTCGTGCCCGGACGACTCGACATCGGCTCGGGCCCACAAGGTTTTTCATCGGCCCTAGCCTACTTGGCTCGACATTAGCCAGGGCCCAATCGACTCAACATCGGCCCAGACGACTCGACAATGGCCCGGGCCTAGATGATTCAATATCGGCCCGAGCCCGTTCGACTCGACATTAGCCCGGGCCTGCTCGGCTTGACATTGACCCAGGCTCGCTCAGCTCGACATTAGCTAGGGCCCAATCGACTCAAAATCGACCCGGGCCCGCTCAACTCGACATCGGCTCGAGCCCAGATGACTCGACATCGGCCCGAACCCGAACGACTCGACATCGATCCGGGCCTAATCGACTCGACATCGGCCTGGGCCCGGACGACTCGACATCGGTCTGGGCCCGGACCACTCGACAATGGTCTGGGCCCAGATGACTCGACATCAGCTCGGGCCTGCTCGACTTGACATCGGCCCGGGCTCGCTCGGCTCGACATTGGCCAGGGCCCAATCGACTCAACACAGACCCAGGTCCGCTCCACTCGACATCGGCCTGGCCCGGGATACTCGACATTGGCTCGGGCCGGCTCGACTCGATATTGGCCCGGTCCCAATCGACTCGACATCGGCCCAGGCCCGGGAGACTCAACATCGGTTCGGGTCCGTTCAGCTCAACATCGACCAGGTCCAATCGACTTGACATCGACTCGGGCCCGCTCCACTCGACATCGACCTGGGCTCGTTCGGCTTGACATCGACCTGAGCCCGGGAGACTCGACATTGGCTCAGGCTCGGTCGACTCGACATTGACCCGGGCCCGTTCGACTTGACATCAGCCCGGGCTTGATTAATTCGACATTGGCCTGGGCCCGTTCGGCTCGACATTGGCCCGGGCCCATGAGACTCAACATCGGCCTGGGCCCGGGAGACTCGACATCGGCCCGGGCCCGGGAGACTCAACATTGGCCCAGGCCCGTTCGACTTGACATCGACACGGGTTTGCTCAACTCAACATTGGCATGGCCCGTTCAGCTCGACATCGACGCGGGCCCGGCGACTCGACATCAGCCCGGGCTTGCTCGACTCGATATCGGCCCGGGCCAGCTCGGCTCGACATCGACTCGGGAATGCACGACTCGACAATGGCCTAGGCGTGCTCGGCTCGACATCGGCGGGATTGTCTTGACTTTACTTGGATCGGGTCAAGTCAAAATTCATTCCAAAATGCAATTTGGATAATCTAAAAATGTATCCAATTTATATCTAATCCATATCCAATTAAATGGATTGGATTTGAAATCCAAAAATATGAATTTGGATTTGAAATAAATTCATTTAAATGAATTAAAACTAATATGAATATGGATAATTATATATTGAATTTTGCAATTTGGATTTTTTTTCCCATAACATAATCAATCATATATATCGCACAAAATCACAGTATTTACCATAAAGAATAAAACAGAAGCAACTGTTTCTCACCTTACCTTCACTGTTCAAATATTAGCTTCTGATTTGAGGTGAGAGCATTCTCTCTGAACAAGAGAAATACAAATAGACTTAATTCATGTTCCCCTCTTAGATTACTAAAATGGATAATACCCTATAGTATATCACTGTCATGCAAAAAACAGAAACAATAACATATTCCTAACAATTTCTCTCATATTTCTTATTATTAATTAATGAAAGATAAAATATGCTCGAAAGATTACATTGAGCCTTTTTGTAAGAATTAGTTGGGCCGTTTCATTCTCCATGAAAAGAATAGTTGATTATTTCTTTTTATGAAGCTGAGGATTGTAACATGGCCTGATATTGGAAAGAAGAAAGTAACTAGATTCTCCTCCCTCTGCCTTTTTACAAACCAGAATGAAATTGTGATGTAATGTTACATGTGTTGAAACTTGATTTAAAGTAAAGATGAAAGAAAATGCATTAAAATAGGTATATAATTAAGAAGATTGTAAGATAAACTGAGAATAGTTTGATATGGTTGAGAGAATTTTTTAACTAGTTGCAAAAGGCTGACAATAATGGGTGAAAGGTTGAAAAATAATATTGAAAAAATGAAATAAATCAGGCTTTTGTTTATTTTTAGTTATATATTCCAACCTGTATCCATGTGTTTCTTCATGGAATTCAATATATGTACATGTGGTCTTGCTTCTCACTATAATCTTCTGGTGTCGGTCATGATTCTTTCTTTAATCATAATTTTCTTCTTTCTGTTTTTTCCCTCCCAGAAGGGTTATTATTACATTAGTTTCATCTTCTATTACGATATATATACTGGGTTGGTCCTTGTGCATAAGTTGTAAAGAAGACCAAGTGAGGAATTGACTGTCTCTTGGATGTAATAATGTAATTGATGATGCTATGTGAACACAATTAATATGAGCATATGACATAATAGTAGTTTAAGATGTTGTAGTTGATGGAAGCATCTGGGTCACAAGTGGACGAGGTTACTGACAGGTTGGTGCCAAGTTTTAACAACTATTAATGGGTTTGTATCCAGTTAGATGAAATTGCAGGAGTACTATCTCCAAGCAAAGTAGCAATAATTCTCATGGCAGTCCGTAGAGTAAGTTAAATTCAGACCCTGTTTCTTTTTCACCCTATCCAATTTTTCCACTCACAGTTATCCTATAACCATTTCAAATTAACTTTATGCAACATACAGATAAGGTAAATCATTAATTTATCATTGTTTTCAGTTGTTTTACATCCTTGAAAAGTTATCTCATTAATTTATACACTTTTGATAAGTTTCATCTATATGCTGATATGATTTTTAATCACTGCTATACTATTCAGTATATAGTGACTAACCAATTAATATATCTAGGATACTCTTGAACTTTGAGTCTAGACTTAAATCAATCTTATAGAACTGATTTTTGTAAGGAAGATTGTTTTCTATCTGTATACACTATGTGTGATTTAGATTTTTTTTAATAACACTGTCAAAAAGTGCTTTCTTATATTACAAATACGGATCATATTATTTTTATATTGCAAGAAATTACATATAAAAATGTAAAGAAATAAGAATACAATTAGGATTAAAATTAAAAAACTTTGACGTTGAATCTAAAATTATAGTCAGAAATGATTCTTAAAACCTGCTTAACGTTTGATTAATATATAAAGACTGAATTTTAAAGTTTTCAGAATAATTAAACATACATACAGATAACTAGACTAAGAACTAAATGAGTGGTTGTTTAGCCTAAGAATTATGAAAATGATGGGAATTATTTACTGTTGGTTCCTGTTTGACAGAGAAGACAGAAAAAATGAAGTAGGGTCGAGTATTTTTATGATTGTATCTGATATCTGATGCTATTCTTGAAGCATTTGATGGAAGTTGGCACTAGTAACTGCGAGAAGCCATGATGCCCCTCATCTCATTACCAATTATAACAAGGACATGTCACATCACGGGCACGGAATACTGTGCCAAAATGCAATGTAATTTTGCTTCAATGACGCGGCTGGATCAACAACTAGCTTTGGAGGTACTAGGATTTTTCTTCCATTTTCTGTTCCCACAATTGTATTATATGTTCAGGACCCCTTTTAACTTGATTGCTGGAACAACTCTCAAGTACTTCAATATTTTTATGAATTACAACAACATCTATGAATAGTGATTCTTGTTGTGCATGTGTTATAGGGTAGCAAGGTTTTGATTGGGGTCCTCTTGGCACTACAAAGAGAATGAGAAAGAAAAATATCAGAAAAGGTGATCACAGTCCTTGCTTAAGCACCATTTCTCTTGTAGCAAAAAGCTTTTAAACAAATCATAGGGTTCTCAAAGGGTTACAGATACCCGTCAGTGTCAGATCCTCCTGCATTATTACGAGAATAATAAAATAACATGGTTGTGCTACGTTGGCCATGAACAACCGTTGGGCCTGCCATGTTTCTTCACCACTGCACATCACGGGTCTACGCACGTGGCCTGCTACAATCACGTCCCAAAAAAAGTATTCTGTGGTGAAAATTGTTAGTATTCAGCCTCAGACAATTTTCTTTCTAGTGCTACATGATCATTCAAACAAAATGCTTTCTTTTAAGTGTGTAAATAATAGAGTTCATCTCTTTTTCTTTTAAGTAGTAATAGGTTTCTTTCAATCTACTTCTATTACAGGGTTTCTTCTCTAAAAAATCTTCTCACTTTGTTAGTAAAGTTGCTTCTCATAACCAATCAAATGACATATAAAATCAAAGATGTTCTCTCTGCTAACCATTCTATATCATCTATGCTGTTACTTAATCATTGATCACAACTATAACTTCAAGAGTACTGTTCATTTGAGCATCGAGAGAGAGTCCAAAGTTTGAAGGACCAGAGTAACAATAGAACACTCTCACAGTATTAACAGTCTTTTTTCAGCAAAAGGGATTATATATTGAAAACAAAATAATTAGAACAAAAAGTTAACAGATATTCATATTTTTGAACACAAATACTAGCTATCCACATTTCCTTCTTAAAAGAAATAAGATTTTGGTTCCTGCCAATACAGTGAAATTCTAACCTGAAAACAGAAAGCAGATACAAAGGTTTGTAATTCTACTTCAATAGGCAATCCATAACGACTCAGCTTATTTACACTTAATCCACACTCTTTCCTTTTCAGTCTCAGCCATTTTAGACACATCATAATACTTATTAAATAGACGTCACATCTACATTTTTCCCTCCTCTATCTTCTTATTTTTGAAGCATAGATGGCCATCAAACATTTTACTGTGCTGTTAAGCCAGTTATCTGTGATGAGTTGTTCACATCGGGGAAATCGTTGGGAAGTGTGGAGAAAAACCACTACGAACTTGCACATATTCAATGTGCAATGAAGTCATCTACTTGTTGAGCTCTTTATTTATGGTGTTTCTTATTCAGTCATTTTCTTTTCCTATATGAATCAGCATGAGTTACTGTCTGTTGAGGCTTATTAGTTACTACATACACTGTACGTCTAAACACCCTATCTTCATCGTTATTTTTTACATCATAGCCTTTTACACATTCTTCCTTTGTTTCAATGTATGTTCGCCGAGGATTGCAACCCCATTATAGAAATCATTCACCAAAGTCTCACTTATTTTCAATGCGTTTATAAATACATATATTTTAAACTTGGATCTATTAATGATATCTTCCAAGTGTCATTACTTTAAAAATCATATATAAAAACATTTTTTCTTTTAAGATTTTATATATTAGATATAAGACTAGTTCATAATATATAAGTTGGTGTAAATTTTACCTTCAAACTGATTTTCTAAAATTTGGTTAAACTTAGAATCCACTTCTTAAAATAGTAATAAAATCATTTAAAATTTATTCTATTAAGAGTTTATTGGACCTATCAAATCATTTGTTATCGGATCACTCATAAATATATAGTGTCACGTAATCGACTAGAGATCAAATAAACAGTTTATTTTTTTTATTTTTTTTAAAGACATGTATCTTCATTTTTTTTAATTTGTGGAATAATTTCAATAAGTTTAGATATGTACTAACCAAAAAGATCTTTATGTATGCATGGTTTATTTATTGCACATCTATTATTTCACTTATGTTTTCAGCTTATGTAAGCAGTAGAGAAATTCTCGAAAATACAAAAAACAGAAAACTATAATATTGTGAGATTACCTTCATATCGGTAAGAAAAAGATCACTTAATTTTATTTTTTTTTCATCTCAATTTCTAATTCAAATTGACCCAATTCAACTATTAAAATCACCATGAGATATTTAATAAAAAATACAAAATTAGAAATTAAGTTGAAGGTGAGTAGTTGATATTTGTTGGAGATCTCATATCGACTAGAGATTAGAGTCATTCATAGTATATAAGTGGGTGCAAACCTACCTCATTGAGCCGGTTTTATGGGGTTGAGTTAGGCTTAAAGTCCACTTCGTAATATGGTATCAGAGCCATTTTGAGTATATCCTAACGAGTGTTTGTGTTGGGCCATTTTGAGTCTATTGGAGATCTCACATCGACTAGAGATTAGAGTCTTTCATACTATCTTTAAACTTACTGATGATATCTTTAAATTGATCCAAGACCAATCTTGAATCAATGTCAGAGAAAATACTTCTATGTCTCTAAATCTCACAAAGTTATCCAAATATTTTTCATAATAAGATTAACTAATTAGTTGCATCCAAAAATTTTATGTTAGAAATCCGGATAAGATCAACCGAATATATATGAACGATATATATAAGATAATCAAATTTAGGTTGTTAACGTTGAATTGAGCATAGGTGTTTGAATATTATTATATTGTCTCTTCTATAATATTATTATATTGTTCCAGGTGTCATGCATGCATATCTATGAAATATAGAACAAAAATCACACCGCGAAAAATGCAGCTAATATGTACCACTCCACATGCTTATAATAAATATATTTTCAATTAGTGAAGAGTGAGTGTTTTGAAATTTTTTTACAAAGGAAAAATGAGGTTGATCTTCTCCATTGAAATGTAACCAATATTATTCTGCCATTAAAGTTGGTTTCAGAATCTGTCAGCATCTACAGTAAAAATCATAAATCGAAATTTCTGTTTTGATTATGAATTTTTTTTTCTCCACTGCCAGACATTTGTTCTTCTAGCAGCTTTTATAAGAAGTTGGATTGAAGACACCATTAATGATGGGTTATTAAAATAACTATAGCACAGTTTTAACATTAAATGCATATGCTGTAGCCTTGTAATTCATAGGACTATATAGCAGCACATAGTGAAAATGATTTATTGAGAGGAACAATAGTACAAAATGCGAATAGTAAATGCATATGCTACCAAATTTTAAATTATGATATTAAAATGTCGATAGTTAATTAAATATTAATTTAAAAATTATTTAATAATAATAGAAATTAATTTAAAAATTAAATTGTTTTTAATTTTTAAAATATCTAGTCGTTATAATAACTAATTATTTTTATTTTTAAAATTAATTTTTATTTTATAATTCTTTTGTAATGATTTTAAAAATAAATTATTTGTAAATCGGATGAAAACTGAAGTCAATATATAATTTATTGATGAAATACATGTGTTGTTTCATTTATTGTACTGCTTAAATGAAATACATTAGATAAGAGTAGAATAAAAAAAATTTATGTATGGTTATATAAAGAGAAATCATGTATAGATATATTCAGACACAGAGAGGGGAAGAGTCCTAAATTGAAAATTCATATTATTATAATTATTTATGTTAAATTTTTCCAAAATTAAACAATGATAATTAAATAATTTATATTTTTCAATGTTTAAAAATGAATTAAATAATTTTAGATTAATATAAATTTTATATATAAGATCTATTAAATTTTAATTTAATAAAAAACTGTAAGAAAATAATTTGGTTGAAAAATATTAAACAATATAATGTCTAGTGTAATTTATGGTCTTTTATTATTATTATTATTATTATTATTATTATTATATAATGTATGAAAAAGTTAAAAATGATATATAATAAAATAATTGACTTAAAGGTTTATGGACATATTTGTCCATTTTAGGAAAATCAAATATTAGACTTATGCCGTGGACTGAGGAATATTTGTGACAGAAAAATAACTTTCTATTTGTTTCGATAAAAATATTATAATTAATAAATAATAATTCAAATAAATAACTTTATTTTTATTTAGGTTCCCAATTAAACATAATTTTTTTAATTTAGATATATTAATTGATATTTATTTATCAAAAATAATAATTATATTCATAACCTATGTAGTATATACTGACACGGATACTGGTACGACATGAACATGAACTTGAAGATACGTATAAACTTTAAAATATAGGGTATGGAGACACATATCTATATATTATATACTTATGAGTTATATAAATTGACAATGAAGATTTATATGTACAAATATGTTTCAGTTTTTTTTCTAGCAAAAAGATATTTATCATAGGTAGTTCAAAAGGATTTGTTCCTTATTTTTATAATCATAATAAAAATTTATACAATAAATTTGAGATTTAGAAAATTAATGTATTTTTTCTTTTTAAAATTGTCACTACAGGGAAATCATTAAATAGAAACTAATTTTAGAGACAAAAAATCATTTGTTACTACAGTGACCAAATTAGAAGCTATTTTGAAGACTAAAAAAAATTTTGGTTTCTAAATTAGTTTTTATTAGTGTTAAATGATTTCTAAATTGGTATTTAATTAACTACTAAAGTTTTAACTACAAATTCTTTAGTTTCTAAATTTGGTAGCAAAAACATTGGTAGTTAATTAGATACCAATTTAGAAATCATTTAACAGTAATAAAAACTAATTTAGAAACTAAAAAATTTGTTAGTCTCTAATTTGGTCACTATAGTAACTAGTTATTTTTTGTTTTCTAAAATTGATTTCTAATCAATGATTTTCCTGTAGTGTGTGTTAGAACCGTGCTAGAATTGTAAAAAATTCAACAAATATTTTTTGAATTGGACACTTCATCGTTATGTTTCCTACGAGTGTTGATGTCCAATACATGTGTCTGACAACTGACACACCATTTAAGAGGTGTGTCCTCGTAGTCCACAATTTTACTGAATATACTTATAAAACTTTTTTTTATATATAATATAACATAAATTTTATTCATCATATTAAATAAACAATACTTAAATTTAAAAGCATTTAAAAATTATTCTGTTTTCAACATAAAGAATAATTAGCATAAGTTTGAAGTATTTTTTTAAAAAAATAACTTAAGAAAAAAAGAGCAATTTTATATATTAACAAAATATTTTAATGTTTAAAAATAAGATATGTAAATGTAAGAGAAAGTAAATAGCAAGATATGTAAATGTAAAAAACATAAACACTGACTCTCTTTCTTTTTTCTTTTCTTTTTTTTTTTGTCATTTTCAATTTGGTTTTTGGTGTTTGAAAGATCATAACTACAAAAGATTGTTTTTTTGTCTCAAGTAAAACTTTCTATATATAAAAACAGTTTTATGTAGTAACTCGATATTAATATTTTTCTATATGAAACCTACACTATATTACATTAACTAATGATCCACTTATCGTTTTTTTATGAAGAGATACGTTTAATATGCAAGTCTAATGAATTACTCCACATCTATGTATAACGCCTTCATCAATTAACAATTTATTTTTTTATATATTTAGTGCATAATTCATTTCTCTGAGTTTATTTCTTACAATATTTGTAATGATGATATTAACAATTTCTCAAAACTTCTTTTACTATATCGGTAATCACTATTAAAAAATTATTAAATAAAAATAATTTTAGAAATAAAAAATAATTAATTATTATATTAAATAATTATATATTATTTAATTATCAGTATTTAAATTATTTTCTATTATTAATAAAAAATTATAAATTAATTTTTGAATTAATGTCTTATAAATAAAAGCACATTAACATGTTTTAATTCAATGTAATTTAAAAAATATATATAAATTGTTAACGAAAATAACTATTAACTAACTAAATTAAACAAATTCTTTGATTGTTGTGAAATGATTTAAAATCAATTATTACCGAAAACAGAAGTTGGTGATAAAAAATTAAATGTTTCCTATATGTTTTAATATTTATTTGACTGATCTAAGAGTGCGTCCTTTGATTTTGATTCTTCATGTGTCCAAAATCTTGCAGACGATCTTTCTGTGTATGCACCAAAATTTAGACTTACATTTATTCCGTCCAATTCAATTTTTATCATTAATGCTCCCTTCCACTTTAATATCATCTTCCTCCTTTTTTGTACACACTAAACAATACATATTTCTTAAATTTCCACCCAACTTTTCCTTTTAAAATCTTATTTCTTTTATACCAATATAATTAACGAAAATACATTGTTTCTATCTTATCAATGTAGATGTTTCAGTAGTTTGCTTTAAGTTAAATTAAGAATAAAATTATGAATACTTGCTTGAAAAATAAGAACATCAACTATTTTGTTTTCAAAAAAACTATAATGTCTTTGATAAGTATTAGGACACTTTGGTTATAAGCTTATGTCTTTGTTTTCTTAAATTGACTTAGACACACTATGAAAACTCAATTAGTAGTAATTACTTATACTTCATTTAGCCGACTATGAACCATGAAATAAATTAGATTAACAGTTGGTTTGGTTGAAGAATGAGAGAAGAAAAGAAAATAAATAGAAGAAAAGGTTTTGTAGATCTATCTTTAACTTTCTTTTATCCATGGATTGTGTTTGACATACATATATAGTTATTTATGTTATGAAAAAAATTATGTAAGAAATTGTTTTAATCACTCATAATGAATTAGGTAAGATTTTATATATAATGGGTTAAATATTGAAGTTGATTTTTTTCATAATTCAAATTTTAAATATTCTAATCATTTATAGTTAGAAAATTATTAAAATAAGTCATTATGAGTATATTTTTACGTAAAATAAAATATTTCATGCTGATTTAAATAATAAGAATATATACAATTTTAACTAGAATCGAAAATCAATTTCAAAAATAAAATTATAGATCTAAAAACATATTTAATCTATATATAATTAATTATGATGGACACTTATGCTCCTAACATGCTAGCATTGATAAATCTGATTCAATATATTTTTTGAAGCTTGTTGTTCTTGTCTTTATCAAAATATGGTCAAAACATTGTTGGAGCTACATAGTGTGAAAAAGAAAGGAAATGTAATACGGAATGTTGTTTTGCTATGTTCATTTTACCTTTTTGCTATGTTCTAGGTCTTGAATGTTCTGTAAATATTAGTTAACTTTATGCAACTAAAGTACAACACACAGAAGGTGGTCCAAACCTTTTTGCAATTAATTACGACATGGATTTCGTTTTTGTTGTTTCTTTTAATTCTTTGCTACGCAACGTAGGTCTTTGTATATTGGCTGCATTTCTTCATTAATACCTCTTATACACAATATTCTCTCCTTATGAGAAAATATCTTTATAATATAAATGAGTATTACTTATTTAAAAAATAATAGTTGTTATATATTTTGGTTTCATGAGATGAATCATATTGCCATATAATGAATTTAACTAAATAGATATAGAAATATACCTCTAAAGTCATCGTAAAAATGTCTAAGAACTTAAAGTGAATATTAGTTGAATTAGACATTAAAACTCCGCTTTGTTTAGCCAGCTTATAGTCATCATATATATGTTGACCTAAGTTTTGTTTTTGAACAAGTATATGTTCACAATCCTTTCTCTTTTTTACATTCACCATAACACAAAAAAATTATTTTATAAAAATATAATATTGGATTAAAAAAGATGTAAGATTTTTGAACAGTGGTGTCAACGAATATTTTCCAAAAAATTTGTTTTTATTTTTAGTGGCTCGCATCTACCGGTGACAATAAATAAACAAAACATTACTAAAAGTTATCATTTAACTCACATTATTAGTACAATTTAAGTTGGGATTTGTTATTAAATAAACTAGGTTAAATATTTTTATAAAAACTGTTTTTAAAAACCAATATTTTTTATATAAATAATGTTTTATTGATCAATAAAAAAATAATACCTTATTACAAAAAGATAGATTATTTATCTGCATAATTACCAAACCAAATTCAAGAAAATATAGAATAACAATTGTTTCAACAACCACCCTCACCAACATCTACCCACGCGAGAAAACATGTGGAATAGTATGTCTGGCAACAAAAAAAACTCCACTTAATGGATACAAAAAATTTAACAGCGAAATTGTGTGGGAATACATGGAGTAATTTCTTCAGAGGTTCATTGCACCCCCTCCCTCCATCAAGTAACAAGAATTGAAATTGAGGAAGGTTTTCCAAACATATAATGTGTTATATGTGCTTCGCTTGGTCCTAGTTCTCTTCATAACTCAACACCCAAAGGCTTTGTTCCAAAGAACAGAAACAAAAATGTGGTTAAGCAAATATGTTGTGCAGCCTCCTTTGCAGCCATGTCTACTCTGTTGCATACAACAACCCCAGTATGCAAAACCATATTGCAACAGGAAACAACTAATTATCCAGCTACAACAGTCCTTCCTTGGCTGCCCAATTACCTACATCTTCTATCCACATGTGTTGTCATGTCTCCATGCTTTATTCCCTACAAAGTGTGCAAACACCTTTTCCAATTAGTTAAGCATTTTAGTTAAAATCTTGCTTAAAGAGAAAGTGTGAAATATTTTGATATCATGTAATTATTCAAAAAGGCTTGCCTAACAAATCCAAGGACCCAGGGAATTTTAACCTTCTCGTGTCTATAGGTGCTTTATTTGTGGACAATGCTTTACTGGATTTGGGGGCAAGCGTAAATATAATTCCTTTGGAAATGCTGAAGAAAATAGGTGATTTGGAGATTAAACCCACCAAGATGACTTTAAAGTTAGCTGATCGAGTAACCAAGTATCCATATGGTGTGGTTGAAGATGTTCTCGTCAAGGTGGATAAATTTACATTCCCTGTGGATTTTGTTGTGATGGACATGAAAGAAGATGAGGAGGTTCCCTTGATACTTGG
>Ga0123342_1004620_pt1 | contig 20779 bp, 12 predicted proteins | sample Turbeawhitnodule_FD_89960 | JGI IMG/M metagenome (GOLD analysis project Ga0123342, IMG submission 89960) | Root nodule microbial communities of legume samples collected from Mexico - Turtle bean Mexico white nodule | ecosystem: Host-associated > Plants > Roots > Nodule | place: Mexico: Nepantla...
ACCCACATTACTATGGTTACGTAATAGATCCTTCTTCATCAAGATTGACTGATGGCACTACCAACACCAGAACCTGATTCATAAACCCACCAATGCCTGGACCATCATAGGTTACATAGCCCTCAACACCACACCCATATGCGCCTAACCCATCGCCACCATAACCAGTAACAAGGCCACACTGTATAGTAGCACAAACATTGTTACCCCTAAAATATCGGCACCACTGAATTTACCCAAAGATCTAAAGTCACTTTTCTTGACTGTATCAAAGCCAAATGTGGGACGCACACCCCATTCTTAAACCGTTAATTTCAATAGACAAAAAGAAAACTCCATAGAGAGAATCTTAATAAGAAAAAGAAATTACGCGAGTGAGAGGAGAAAGACAAAAACAAAGAGAGGCACCTGAAAACAAGACTTCGATGGGACATCAAGATCAAGACGATCAAATAACAACGAAGTTAGGAATATGAAATCAATGAACGTTTCCAAAATCATCAGGGATTTGGAATCGATTGAAATTTTAGGGATTTGCCAAAAATTCCCCCACCGGACCGTTTGCACTTTATTTCCGATCACCGGCGACGAGCTTTTTGCTTTTCTTTAGGCACATTGGAACTGTGTTTTAGGTTTCTGAAATTCCATTTCCTTTTATTTAAATAAGGGGCGAGAGGGAAAACGGAAAAAATTATAAAGTTAATTTAATTAAAAAAAAAAAAATTGAGAGATAGAAGAAAGTAAAAGATTGTGAAAGAAGAAATACAACTGGTGATAACAAAAATTGTGAATATTTATTTAATATTCATTGAATCAAAGTTTGGAAGTATTTAAAAAAAATGCAATAGAAAGTATATAATGAGTGAATATATAAAGTGTAATTTTTATATTTATATCGAAGAAAGAAATTTATTAAAATGTTTAGATTAAAATTTAATTGGTTTGTAAGAAGGAATTAAAGGATGAAAAAATGTTTTGTAATATTTTAAAAAAAATGTAGAAGAATTGAATGAAAGTTTGAAGAATTTTTTTTGAATGAAGTGGTTTAAATAAAATTAGTCTCTGTGTAAAAATTAGAAATAAAAATTACGTAGTTTGATAATTTTGTTGTCATATCACCATAAATAAAATGTTAATGTTAATTTTAATAATAACAATAATAGAAGTATAAATAATAATTAATAATGTTAATTTGGCATATTTTTTAGGAAATTTTTGAGTTTTTTTATACTATCTTATATATGAAGATAATTTATTATTTAGATTACGGAATTAAGATTGTTAAAAATATAGAAGGAGTTTTTTAATATGTTTAGTAATACATTAGAAGGTTAAGAATGTTTGATATTATTATTAAAATATAGGGAATAATTAATAATGATTGTAGGGTTAAAATTATAATTTTTAAGATGTTAAGTTAAAAAAAATGGTAATTACAATGGACATATTGTTTTAATAATAAGATGGTTTAAAAATATTAAGTAAATTCTAATAAGAAATTGATGTAACAATACTTGCAAAAAAAAATTATATAAAAAAATGTAATATGTACTTGCTGTAATTTATTTAGTAATTAAATGTTAATGAGAGAAAATATTCAAAATCCACAAACATAATTATGATTGCAATGAAAGTGATATCCATTTAGTTAAGTGAGGATTTTTTTCATATCGTGATTGTGAATGTAGGTATTCTCTTGCATCTATTTCAACTACACCAAGTCACCTTAATGTAAATCTTTGATTTGGACAAATAATTCGACAACTTGTTGATAATTCACTTTATTTTTTTGTTTTTATTTGTTGGTTAGTTTATTTAGTTATAATATTTTTTAATTTGCTTAATTCAAGAGATAAAATATAAATATCTCATGGGTATAATCATTTTGGTTTTGTTATTGTGATATTAAGGTCAGATACTTCAAATAACCAACGGGAATGAAGACATTTGTATTATTAGGTTGTGAGAGAAGAGAAAAATTAATGTGATATAATAAAGAAGTACATGTTACTGAAAGTAAAAGTAGGAAATGCAACTGTCCTTATAGATTACGAGGGTATCCAGTAAAGGGTGGTGAATGATGAGTTTTAAAATTATGTTGTGAGTTTCATAATCATGACTTGACAAATACAATAAAAGAGCATAACAAGAAAAATGTAACAATTATAAAGTAAGTTTACAATGCACGATATGTGTTTAAAAAATCAGAACGAGGTGACTGAACTGAAATGCAACAATTTATGATATTACTTAAACAAGATATATGTATGTACATTGATCTTGATTTGAGGAAAAGACGAATGTCGTGTAAGATTTATTTTGAACACATCCTAGTTTAGTAAAACTATTGAATGTTTTTAAAATTGTGTTGATGATGAATATACTCTAACTAATAGGTAAATGATGCCTTTATACTTAAAATTTGATTGAGAAATCATCATTAAATATAGTCAAACTTTACAAGGAGAAAAACTCATAATAAATAAAAATATTTTCATAAGTGTTAAAATTAAAATAAATTATTTTATTAAAAAGAAAAAAATAGCATTAAATTCTAGATGGATTTTTTTCTAGAAAACAAATTCAAAAATTTAACAGTGGAGGGCATAAACTATATTTATATAAAAATTTAATCTCAACATCTATTCCCATAATTTATCTATTTGTTAATTGTGAACTACACTACTAAAAGATGGTAAAGTAAAGCAGCTAGAGCGATCCATAGAGTCTTTCCACAAGCCAATCCAACCGTCCAAGCATAACCATCAATGCTCCACAACGACTCCCACACCTTGCCACGGATCACAAACACAAGCCGTCGATTAAAAAAACACGAACGGCCACGATGCAAAAAAAAACCTCGCGATTCATACCCGCACTCTTCCCGCTCCAAATAAATACCACGTTCCCTCCCACACGGTTTTCATCAAATCGAAATCCCTAATTTCTCAGTTCTTCAGAAAATCCCAATTCGAATTTCAACCGAACAATGTCGGGTCGTGGAAAGGGAGGCAAGGGTTTGGGAAAGGGAGGCGCGAAGAGGCATCGCAAGGTGCTCCGCGACAACATCCAGGGCATCACGAAGCCCGCTATTCGGAGGTTGGCGAGGAGAGGCGGCGTGAAGAGAATCAGTGGCTTGATCTACGAAGAGACTCGCGGAGTTCTCAAGATCTTTCTGGAGAACGTGATTCGTGATGCGGTGACGTACACGGAGCACGCGAGGAGAAAGACTGTGACGGCCATGGATGTCGTTTACGCTCTCAAGAGGCAGGGAAGGACTCTTTATGGATTCGGAGGTTAAGGGATTAGGTTTTTGGGCCGATTGGCTTGGATTCGGTATTGTTCTTTTGTTTTGTAAATGTAAGGAATCTGTGATATCTGCAATGGTGATGTACTGGTTCATATGGATGATGTAATCAAGTTTCTCATGTTATTCTGATTCTCCTTTTAATTGCAAACTAATCAGTTGAATTAGAACAAATTTGCTGAATTATGGAGTTTGGTTGTTTTGTTATGCGATTTTTTCAATTTTCTTGCTTTAAGCTCTCACTAATGCGAAAAAGTTTGCTGATTGATTCTTGTTCTGAAGAGTTTATTTATTATAAACAGTTTTCATAGATTTGTTTTCTTGGAAGTGTTGAAGAAAACTGTTTGGATTGAAATCAAATCATGTTGTTTTCCCCATCATCTATCTCTATATATAAATAAAGATCATCTGCATATAAATATAATAATCATCTATTTAAATTCTCTTAATAATTTATTTTATTTTTATCTATATATCAGTATTTAATTTTATTATTATGGGCATTGAACTATTTTTTTTTTATTTTTTTAAAGGTTTTAAAATTTCTAATTTTTAAACCGTAAAACCATCTTAAAACACTTTTAAATTCTAAAAAATTTAAAATTTTAAAAGATTTTCAAAGTTTTTAAATGCATTAGGTAAAAATTGGAAACAATTTTTATTTGAAATATGTAGGAATAGTTTTCAAATTAATTAAAGAAATTAGTCTTTAATATCTGTTATATCTAAATATTTTCATTATGTATAAATTTTTGCATTAACTCTACTTTTCATTTTTTTTAATATTTTACTTTAATTTTTTTAATTTTCTTTTCTCTTTAATGTAAAAACATACTTTTATTCTTCTTTTTAATTTATTCCTACATATTTTTAATTATGTAGGAATAAATTTGTTTGTTTACTGCTTAATGGTGTCCCATGTGTTGTAATGATAAAAATAAAAAATGCGAATATGTGTTTCTACTAATGTTAATATTATGTTAATAACAACAATAATATTAATAATAATATTAATCATATCAAGAGAAAAATTATTTTTTATTTCTTGTTTTGCATTACTTTGTTATTGACAATTTACTATCACTTTTATAATTTTATTTTTAATTCATTCACTAATCTTTTCCTCTTATTTTATTTTATGTTATTGACTGTTCTTTCTACATATACTATATCTACTATCTACTTTAGTGCTCTTTATTATCCAAGACAACTTTATCAAATTTTCACTTCATAAACAAACCAATTCTCGAAGACTCAAGTTTTTCTATTCCTTTCGCTGGATACCTAATACTCTCCAAATCAAAGTGAAGATTGTTGTGAGAAAATCAAATAGAAAGATATAGTATGCTGAGGGGCAGAAGATTTTGCAAACTTCCTCTTTAGTATTCTCACTTTTCCTTTGAGAGGAGTAATGCGATTATTGAAAACATATTCTTTTATGGGGAATGGAATTGTAATTGAAGTTTTTGACTAAATGGAAAAGAATGACTTAACAAAAGGAATTGCAAGCACCATCACAATAATAAATAATTACAGAGAATTACCTATTTTTGTGATGGTGTCCGCAACTCCTTTTGTCTAGTCATTTCCCTCCATCTAGTTACAAACTTCAATTACAATTTCACTTCCCATAAAAGAATATATTTTCAACAATCGTACTACTCCTTTCAAAGATAAAGTGAGAATACTAAAAAGGAAGTTTGCAAAATCTTCTCCCTCTCAACATACAATATCTTCCTATTTGATTTTCTCACAACTATTTTCACTTTGATTTGGAGAGTACTAGGTATCCAGCGAAAGAAATACTAAAACTTGAGTTTTCTAGGATTGGTTTCTTTACGAAGATTTTTTTTGATAAAGTTGTCTTGGACAATAAAGAGCACTTAAGTAGATCTAGTATATGTAGAAAGAATAGTCAATAACAAAATAGGAAGAAAAGACTAGTGAATGAATTAAAAAGAAAATTATAAAAGTGATAGAAAACCGCCAATAACAAAGTAATGCAAAACAGGAAAGTAAATTGAGACATTGCATTTGCATTTTTTACTTTATAATTGAAAAACAACACTTGTTGGTTTCGTGGTTTTGGAAGGAAATTACAACTTTTGATTCTTTAAATATGAAAATAGAAAACGAAGATGTTTGATGGGATAAAAGTGAAGATGAACAAGGGAAGTGGTAAATGATAGAACGATTTGACTAAGTCTCTCTGCAAATCAAAGAAAAGATAAGCATATTTTATTATTTCTTCTTCTTTTGTATATAATATTTTCATGATTAATGTTGATTGAATAATCAATGATGAATTTTTGGTTTATTGCTTAATGGTGTCACATGTATTGTAATGATAAAAATAAAAAATACAAATGCATAGGCATGAAAGCGTGTTTGTTCCCGCAAATTAGAGATAGTACGTTATAGATTAAAATAAATTTTTAATATTTAGATTAACCTGATAATTTTTAAATGTTATATTATTATAATAACATTATTAAGCAATTGTATATAAAGTAAGAGTTGTTAGAAAAAAAAGAAAAGAAAAAAGAGAGTTGTTAAAACATAATTTTTATAAAATTTATTATTGAAGCATATTGCATGTAATTATTTAAGCATCCAGATTAAATTTTGTTGTTGTGAAGGTAGTACTTCAATGAAGAAAATTTCCTGTCTTAATATTTAGGTTAATGATAGTATCAATAAAAATAAATTAAGATCTCACAATCAATAAAAATACCTTATTCTTTTTTAAAGAATATCTAATTGGCAGAAACATGACAAAATACTGAAAGAAAAGAAGAACCAGAAAAAAAGCAAAGAAAGATGATATGCAAAAATAAAATCCACAATAGATATTAGTTTTAAAAATAAAGAAAAAATATTAGTTTTAAAATCAATTTCCAAACTCAAATAGCTAATAATAAAAATTGCTGGTTATTTAACTGCTCAGATGACTGGAATGTATAAAATAAAATAATTTTATATATATATAGATATAAATTACAATCTAAAAATGAATTACTTCTATTATTATGTACAAATAAAATTAGCATAGTTTATTTAGATAAATTAAACATAAAATAATTTCACTGCATTTAAAATTTGAGAACCTTAGTTAATTTTATTAAAAGCTAAAACTATAGTCGTTTTGCATAGAGAAAGTAAAAGTTTTTTTTAACATAATATTAATTTTGGAAATATAAAGGCAATAATGAAAATGTTATAAGTTTTTCATTTTAGTTTGTGTATTTTGCATCACAATTTTTTTTATATAATTGTAAATTATAATAATACTATATATAATTTAAAAATTATATCGTAGTTAAAGTTATAGGAAAGTAACAATTTAAACATAATATTTATAATAAAAATTAAATTGTAATAAACCTAAATTAAAATATACGCAATTAAAAATCAAATACAACGAAGAGTAATTTTTACTGTGAGTAATTAAGAAACTATAAGTTACTCATATTTCAAAATTTAATCTCAGATTTATGGAAATCTCACTATTTCCACCTTAGAAAAACATGTTTTTTTTTTTAATAAAAACATATGTTTTTGAGAAAAATATAAAGAACCCATGATATGAAAGAGGAATATTATAAAATTATACTAAAGATTATTGGATGGAAAATAATAGAACATGTGCAATGAATTAGTGATGGAAAGTTTGATGTCAAAGTTTGACTTGCAAACCACAAAATAACAATAATTCATATTGACACACATTTATATTTATATTTATATATATATATATATTTATATTGATATTGATATTGAATACTTATTTGAACGTCGAAGAATATTTGTAGGTGCACTCCCGTCCCGATCGAAACTGAAACCTGACAATATTATGAAATAAGATTAAAGGAGAAAACATTCGATTAAACAAAGAAAAATCAATTATTCAACCGATAGGTAATATTATCTCAGTTTCTCACACAAAAACATCTAAATATATCTAATTATTTTTTATCTTTTTTATTCAATCTCTGTGTTTAGTGTTTGAAAATTTATAGTTAATGTGAAAACTTAAAAGTTAATTGTTAAGGAATCAATAGTTACTTATATTAGTGCATAACATAAATAGATCAAAATTGATATAAAGGTAATTAACATAACAGAAAAAGAGTTTGGATTGAAAAAGTTTAATCTCAATACTATTGAATATGGTGTTTCACAGAACATTTTTTTGCTTTTTAAAATTATTTTATTTATCCTTTTTTGTTTACTTTAAAATCTAAATCGAAAATATGTGAAAATATTTACGTATATAAGGTTTCTAACTTGAGCAGATAAAACTATAAACAACTTAATATCATGCGAGTCCCAATAAATATAACATACACCTTAATTATCATTATTTCCAAACAAACTCATGTGAATTAACTTTTTTATTTAGTTATTAATATAATCAAAATAATTTTTTTTATTCGTATGACAAGTAATTTTGTTTAATTTTATCATTATTACAAAAGTTATTATGTCAGATTTTAATTAATTTTTTTGTCGGTCTCACCTATCATATCACATTTAAGACCTCTGTCCACTTTTTTTTCTAATAAAATAATTTAATACAAGACTCACACTTTAATTAATGATTTATTTATTTATTTGTTGTTTTTCTTAAGAAAAAGGTAATTTTTTCTTATAATTTAAATTCTAACTTTTATGTCAGTTCAACATATTTTAACTGAGATATCTTATGAAATAAAATAATTTTTTTATAAAATATAAGTATTAAATTTATATCTTGAGTAATACTAGTGTCAAGAAAACAAACATTATAGTCCTTTATAAAGTATTCACGTGGAAATTAAAAATATATATAAACCGGTAAATAAAAAATAAAGACATTCGATTTTCTATTAAGCCCATCTTTCTTAATAAAACTATTTTATTTAAAAAAAAAACTTATTGGAACCTATGTAATATAGACATTGAGATGGATAGCATAAAAAATAAGTATAATTTTTAAAATCTAGATATAAAAACACAAATTTATATATTATATAATTATAAATTATATAAATTGATAATAAAAATTTATGTTATCTGTCTCAGTTTTTTTTAGTTAAAAAATATTTATGATGATTGGTTTAAAAAAATTTATTTTTTATTTTTATAATTATAAAAAATTTTATACAATACATTTGAGTTTTTAGAAAATTAAAATATCTCAATTTTTTAAAAATTGTGTTATAATTGGTTAGAAATCCAACAATTATTTTTTGAATTGAACACTTCACTAAAACTTATAAGTATCATACGAGGGATAATATCTGATACGTGTATCCAAGACGGACACCCATTTAAGAAGTGTGTCGGACCCAATATATTGAAACAAAATAATTTCTTATCTTCAAAAAATAAAAAAAAAATGTTGGAAAAGTAAAGGGTGACGTGGAGCAATGCCATTGGTCGAAATTCTACGTGGGGTGCTGAGGCCGGCCACGATGTTATAATTCAGCAATTGACCCGGTATCACACAAAAACAACACCATTGACCTAGTTTTCTTTTTAATAAATAATCAAATTACCATTTTAATTTTCTCTCTATGAATAAGTTTATTTAAATAGATATTAAAGTCATAGTATTCTAATTTTGGGATTTTTTTTTACAAATTTTCAATTTCAAAGATTGTTATGTAAAGTTCTCACATTTTCAAAACCTAAAATAGTAGTTTATGATTATTGTGATTATTTTGAGCTTTGGATGATTGGTAGAATGTTTGTATGACTTTGACTTTCAAAGTGCCAACTTGTGAAGGCAAACCTACCACAGGTGGCAAGTTGTGTTCATTGGACTGATACAAAAGAGAATGAAGAAATGGTCTGAGACAAATAAATTAAGAGCAGAGAAAGTAACAGATGAAGACAATGCATATGAGACCTTCTCTTTTGTATTTTAGACACTAGAAATGATCTGGTGTTTGAACAGTTCTGCCATCTCTAAATGAAGAAAACACCACCTTCCAAATTTCATCAATCTAGCCAAAGGAAACAGAATGCTAATCTCCAATCTCTTGCTAGAGTCAATGATGCAGAGAAGCACAATCCTAAGACCAGTTCTGCACTGAAATCTTTCAAGAATGCTGTGAAGAAATGTGCACAAATTGTTTCATTGTTTCTCCATGGCAAAAGAAAATCAGCCCCTTATGCTGTTGGAAATGATGACAGAAAAAATACATCTAAAGTCAGAGGTGTGGCATCATGTAAGTATGATGAAAATAGAAAATGTTTTGGTTTTTGGGTGATTTTGCTCAAGATCAACCTTTTTTGTTAACTGGGGTTCAGATCATGGGAAGCTTTTGTGACAAATGCCAAGTCACTTCAGCATGAGGTGACATATTGCTTTTTTGTAGAATTCTTTTTGGTGAGATTTTCTTAAATTGAGTTGTGCCATGATTTGCAGCATCAACTGATTTGTCTTCGGAGAGTAACACCAAGAATTCATCAAAATGGAAGTTTTCTTATTCCTACGCTTCATCTAGCACTGCAAGTGGACAACTTGGAATTGGCAACTTCTCCTTTGAAGAAATTTTCAAGTCAACTGCAAAATTCTCTCCAAATAATGAAATTGGACAAGGTGGCTTTGGAACTGTCTACAAGGGAAAGCTAAATGATGGATCCATAGTTGCCGTAAAGCGTGCCAAGAAGGTACATCAATGTTCATATTTGACTGTTTCCTATCTCTAGAATTGGCTTAATTGTGCTGTAGATGATGAAAGTGAAACATGTTCATCAGATACTATAATTCTTACAAGAACAGGTTATTAGATTGCTATGTTTTACAAATTTTGTTATTCCTTTTGTGCTTTCGGGATTTATGTGATATGAGCCTAATGTAGTGAATTTTCTTGCAGGAAGTAATACACAATCACTTACATGAGTTCAAGAATGAAATATACACCTTGTCTCAAATTGAGCATAGGAATCTTGTGAGATTGTATGGATACTTGGAACATGGAAATGAGAAGATCATTGTTGTTGAATATGTTGGTAATGGTAACCTTCGAGAACACCTTGATGGTAAGTCCTGTTTATTCAGTCATCTACCAAAGTAGAATCTTCATTTGTTCTCTACTTGCTTTTCCTATTCAGATTGGTGTCTTGCCCCTTTGGCAAGTTTACGCTCGTTGTAGCTTCGTTTGTTTTCGTTTTAGGTTGGTGGGGTGGTGTTTCTTGAGTTGGGGGTGATACTTGCCAAAGGTTTAGTTGGTTTGTTAGTCTCTTATCGATGGCCTTTTTAGAGTTTTAGAATGTTTGTGTCTGTTATTCTGTATAAGGGTTGGACTACCCTTAAAGTGATCCTTATATATATAATTTTATTGCTGATAAAAAAAAATCAAAGTAGAATCATGCAGTCTATATATTATTCATTGTTCAATAATGCAATACTCTAATGCAGTTGCTTTATTATATATTACAGTGGTGACCCAAAAGTAGTGAATTATTATTGCAGGGATTCGGGGAGAAGGATTAGAAATTGGGGAGCGTCTAGACATAGCAATTGATGTAGCTCATGCAATAACTTACCTTCATATGTACACAGGTATGTCCATAGAACTAAATTAGAAAGGAACAAATCTGTTACTTACAACATATTTGAATTCTGTATAACTGCGATGTATAACATCTGTTAAAGTAACCTTACTATGTCTTGTATTGATTAATAATACAGATAATCCAATTATCCATAGAGACATCAAAGCATCAAACATCTTAATCACTGAGAACCTAAAGGCCAAAGTGGCAGATTTTGGTTTTGCACGTTTGTCTGACGATCCTACAGCAACTCATATTTCAACTCAAGTTAAAGGAACAGCTGGATACATGGATCCTGAGTATCTTAGAACATATCAACTCACTGAAAAAAGTGATGTTTATTCCTTTGGTGTATTGCTTGTTGAAATGGTCACAGGAAGACATCCAATAGAACCAAAGAGACCCCTTGATGAAAGAGTGACAATCAGATGGGTAAGTATATCAGTTTTCCAAAATCTCAACTTAAGAGTAAATTACCACATTACTTTGGAGTAAGCAGTAACTGTTTCATCTGCTTATGAATGTCAAACAAAATTTCAATCAAAATTCTGAAAGCAAGAAGTGAATTTTTGACCAACAACACCCTCAAATTAAAAGGGTGTATCACAGATACCCATTAATTAGTTAGGTTAGTAGGTTGAAGAAACAAGACACTTTGCCTAAATAATAAATAAGAGAAAGGATGTATCTTGTAGCTTGAGAGAGAAATACCTAATTCTCTCTATGAGAAATGCTACTAGCATCACACATTATTTGGTTGAAATTTATCACTATGCTCTCTATTTCTACTAAGATACCATCTGTCATTGTATATGTGAGAAAAAAATAGGAGATGCTAACTTATTGTTACTATTTACCTTGAAAATGAAGTTATCATCTATAATAATTAATAAAGACATATGCTTTTATGATTTCTTTTTGTACATAAGGCCATTTTATTCTTAACCTTGTGCTAACTGTTGTACTTTTATGTTAATTTTTTTGTTGTAAAAGATATGCACACATAAGTGCAATATTCTTCTTAATTACTTTTATTGCCTAGCCCAGCTCTGAAGACTTCTTATATTTTAAGTGCACAGTGAATAAATTCCATGATCATAGAAAAATAAATCTAATTGCTAGCAAGGGAAGTCAATTTCAGTTTCTCTGTTTAAAGAATATCTGTATGGAAGATATCATATATAAACATTTTTGCTGAAAAGAGTGTTGGAGTTAGATCCTTACATTCTTCCATGCTAAACAGGGTCAGCTTTGATCATGTTTCCAAGTGGTTTGGTAATTTTTGTGAGAATAATTAGTTATGTAGATTACAATTTCATCATCATCTCACCTTGATTAGAGATATAACAAAATTATCTTATAAGTCTATCAGAAAGAATTATCTGATGTTGTGTGTTGAATGTAGACCACTCAGTATGTATTTATATTAATTACATGATAAATACATTAAAATCTTCCTAATAATCAGGATCAATAATTTTCTAAATCATGTAGCTCCCTTCAAACTGGAGTATATATATATCGTATGTACCAAACTTATTACAAATGTACTTAACCCGAGGATATATAAGGGCTTGGTGAACACATTAGCCAACTGGTCACTATATTGAAAAAAATCAGTTGTAATTTCTCTATAGAGCACCTTTTCTAAGACTGGGTTTGATGCAATGTGAAGTGCAGCTTGATTGTCACAAATTAGCTTTGTTTCATGGATGTTCCCAATTTTTAGTTGTTGTAGTAGTTGCCAAAGTTAGGTAAGCTCACAAGTAGTTGCTGCCATAGCACGACATTTTGCTTGTGCATTGGATCTAAAGACTATGTTTTGTTTTTTTTTTTTTTCTCCAAGAGATTAGATTTTCTCCGATAAGAACACAGTAACCAAAAGTGGATGTTGTATCTGATAGCTATCCTGTCCAGTCCACATCAGAGTAACGAGTGATTTTAGTATTGCCTTTGTCTTCATACTAAAATCCTTTTCCCAAAGTGTTTTTTTATGTATCGAAGAATAGTGTCAAAACATTTTAGTATTGCCTTTGTCTTCATACTATAATCCTTGTCCCAAAACTATCATAAGAGCATTTAGAAATTGACTTATCACACTAACTGCAAAAGTGATATCAGGTCTAGTGATAGTGAGATAATTGAATTTGCCTACCAGGCGTTGATATCTTTCTTTCATTGGCTCCCTTGATCGGGAAGAAGTTTGATATTTGAAATCTAAATAATTGGTAGTTAAAACTTTAGTAGTTAATTAGATAACAATTTAGAAATTATATATCAATAATCAAAACTAATTTATAAACCAATAATATTTTTAGTTTCTAAAATGATCTCTAATTTAGTTCATATAGCAACTAATCATTTATGGTCCCAAGATTTGTTTCTATTTAATGATTTTCTTGTAATGGTCTAATGCAGACCACACTGTGGATTTTAAATAATTTCTTATAACATGTAACAGCTAATTATTAACAAATCTGTAATAGTTGATGACTAATTTCAGTCAGAGTTTAATATCTAGTCGCATGCACGAGATTAAACGACATAATTTGCATGTATGCAGGTAATGAAGATGCTGAAACAAGGGGATGCTGTATTCGCCATGGACCCTAGGCTGAGAAGAAATCCAGCCTCCGTCAAGGCAGTAAAACAGGTTCTCAAGCTAGCTTTTCAATGCGTTGCGCCTTTGAAACAATCACGGCCACCTATGAAGAATTGTGCAGAGGTTCTGTGGGAAATCCGCAAAGGTTTTAGAGATGAAACCAATTCTGATCATCCTTCTCTTCCTTCTCATCATTCTGCAGATTTTCCTAAAAGGGAAAAGAAAAAGCATACAATGTTTGGCATTGAAGATGATGACAGCTATAAATTTGTGTCTGTACCTAATCATATTCATTCATAAAATTTTGTTCATTGTTTGTTCAGAATTGTCAACATCTTGTCAGTTTTGGTTTATGCCAGATTGGCCTCTATATAATTGTAAATTTGGTGCCCTTGTGATATAGATTCTATTCATATTAGGCCTTTGATGAAAAAAGGTTTAAATTGTTTAACTGCTACCAAACTCAACATAATTAAAGAAGTATCCATCAAAAGCTTTTACCAGAGTGTCTATTGTTGCTGCTATCAATTGAAGTTTTCAGACCAACACTATCTGATATGATCCCTTAACATCACTCTTGCTTCTTGTGTTTTTGTCACTTCATTCACTCTTATCTTACATTCTCCCTTTCTGGTCTAGCATAGCTAGAAATAGTGAAAAATATTCTTTCCTCTTTTGAAAAGCTTGAATAATCAACACCCAATTTTCTGTCTGCTTAATTGTTCCTCCCTTTCCTGTTCTGCCTGTTTCTTCAAATTTTGAGCTTAATAATACCACTGCTTCAAATTGTAAATGGTAATACTCTCCAATTCATGCTTTCTGTGAGAGAGTGAGGGTTGAGTTGATTGCTATAGTTCACATTTTTAATGTTGGATTATGCATGATATAAAGGGAAATGTGATTCATAAGGTAGTATAGTATCTACCATTCTATGTAGAGAAATGTTGCATTCAAAATCAATAGTAACATAAACTACAAAATTTTCAAATTTAGAAAATGTTGTTGATGTGATAAGAAAATGGAAGAGGATCCTTATGAAGTTCAATTTGGAAAAAGAGAATAATGGAGTCACATTGATAAAATCAAAACTTGGGTTATTATAAGAATTCATCTATCCCTCATTGCACTACATCATTAAAATAGATATTCTCTTCAAAAAAAATCCTGCAAATATGAATCACTATTCTGATTCAAATAACCAGATCTACCAATTAGTTTGCATAAGCAACATTGGCTTCACAGTAGAGGTAATAGATCCACCACAAAAATACAACTAACTTTACAACCTTGCTACTCTTTGCCCTCAACTATCTCTTCTCTATTACTCAATTTTGTAGGCATAGAGAACCAGACAGAACTCAATGGCAGCAATATTCATAGTTGAATAATATCCAACACTGCCATCATCATCACTCTCACAACCCTCCATCACACTTCCTTCTTTCTCACTCTCGGGTTCTGGAGGACCTGGCTTGAAGATGAAAAGGCCAGGCCCTGAACCAGACCCACTAAACAACCAATCATGCACATCCCAAAACACTTGCACAGGTTGCTTGTTAACCATCACAGTTTGGTTCCCCCTGAACTTCCACTGCAAGTTCTTCACATTGATCAACACAATCCCATCTATGATAACCCACATCTCAGGGTCATTAGGACCCCCAGTTGAGCTCTCAACAACAATCTCACTATCTTTTCTATTCTCATCAAACCGGGCCTTCGTTGAGAAGCTTTTCTTGGCAAACACGTTTTCTTTCTTCACCAACAACATAGCATCAACAAGGGCAGGTCTAGATTTTGTTCTCTTGTAAGCCTTCTTCTTGTAGTCTCCCAACAACAACACAACCTCTTCATCAGACACCAAGGCTACGTAGAAGTCGCTGCACGGCTCCGGTGAGCCGGAGAATTTAGCCGACCGGAGATCCCAATACAGATCAATCTGGTTGCCATCAACCTCAATGGTTTTGTACCCTTTTTTGCTCCAAAAGTGCCAAGGCTTCACGTCAATCTTGCAACTATATTGCACCTCACCTCCTACGCTATCAACCGTGACGTGCAAGGAATGGTTCATCAGATTTTTGCACCACAACACGGATACATTCCTCCAATAGCCCGTCACATTGGCTTGGTAGAAACATGTCACGGTGCTTTGTGCAACTTTGCTAGGCAGAGGATGCTCTGTGGTTACTGATTGTGATCTTAAAGAACGATGGAAATGCGTCATCTTCTCACAATTTTTGAAAAGGAATAAACTTTTAGACCCCCATTTTCTGCCTCAAAAGAAAGAAAGCAAATTCTTCATGGTGGTATCTGATTTCATACGTGGTCCCTCCTCACCTTGGATTGCTGTGCGGGGAATGAACGGAACTGTAGATGACCCTTTGGAGAAGCAATGGCATATTGGTCGAATAATTCAACGCAATATATCAAAATTCAATAGGGAAGATAAAGTAGTTGTCATGAGTATGGACATGGTTTGACGGCAATGTGAAGCTGAATTGGTGATGGAGTTGGGATTGGAATGGAAATTTGTCTGGGCTGAGAAAGAGAAAGAGAAAGAGAGAATGTTTGTGTTTTGATCCTTTGGAGAAAAAGTCTTCATCAAAACTAGGAAGAAAATGTGCCCGAAAGACAAGGAACAGAATCAATGTCCTTTCTATTCAACAAAGTTTCTTCCAACTATTACAAGTGGAGACAAAAAAAAGGAAGGGTAGTTAAAAATAAATCTTGGTATATTATGTCTTCTAATATTTCTGTCCAAACTTTTTCTTTTCTGTTCACTTCAAAAATAATATTATTTAATTATGTATTTATTAAAATTTAATTGTAATAACCTCCTTCTGATACTAAGACATGTAATTTTATATATAATTTAAGTTTTTTTTTAAAACTTATAAATGCATAGTGTGGGGATGATTCTTGACTTAAAAGGTCACATCTTTAAATTCAATAGTTTGTGCCTTAAGTAAAGTTATTTTTAGTAACTATAGTTTTTTTTCTTCTTTGAATTAAATAGTTTTTGGCTCGAGTATATCTCACGTTAACTCTGACAAATATTACTTTTCAGGTGTGTGTAAAGTTGAAATATATAAAATATTAAAAAATTACGTGTATTAAGTTTTTTTACTTTTTGTATTAACAAAATATATCACCATAGAAAATATATAAGTTGTTATGATAGAAAATAAGGTAATGAACACAGTAATCTAAAAACACTACGGGATAACTTTAAAGAATTAACATAATAGTATTAGGATAGAATATAAATAACTTCTTTCAAGTACTTAAGAAAAAAATTTATAATTTATTGAATTTAAAAATAAAAATAGAGAAGAAACTTTGACTTTTTATTTTTATATTAAATAAAATATATTTAATTGTATTGGTGTATGTTTCTTTTCTTTGTCCAATTACAGGTTAAATGAGAGTGATGCATACTGAGTTTTTTTCTTTATTAATTTGTGGTTGGTTTACACTTTTCAAATTCACTTCCTTCAAAAGGGTTTTATATTTCAAATGTTATCCTTTGTATTTCAAATTCACTTGCTTTCTAGAACTAATCTTACTTTGTCTCCCAAATTTATTTTGCTAATTTGGAGAGAAAGTTCTTTAGGACTGTTTGTTTCTAGATGTAAGAAAGTTGGAAAAAAAAATAAATAAAAGCATAAAAACATGAAAAATGAGACAATTTTTTTGGTTTAAAACTCTTTCTTCCTTCATGAAGAGATTTGGGGAGAAAGGTGAATTTATATTTTATTTTTATTTTAAAAAATTAATAAATTACATACTGATATATATGTAAATTATATCTTAATATATATATTACATTTATAATTTTTTTTGTTAATTATTAATATTAATTTGTATATTATAATAAAATAAATAATAAATAAAATATTAATTTTAATTATTAATACGTATTTTTATTAAATTTAATATTATTTTTTATTTAAATTTATTTTAATTCTAATATATATTTCTAAATTCTTTTATAATTTTTAAAAAAATTATTAATTATCAAATTTGTAAACTTATATTTAATACATTTTAAAAAAATTTAAAAATCTTTCACAATATCACTTAAATTACAAATTTCAATAAACTTTTTTTAAAAATATACTCTAACATATCTCAATCCAAACTACCTCACTTTCCTCTCAAATCATTTCAAATCTCATCTCTCAAATTCCCCCAATCAAAACACACCCTTAATTTAGATACTGTGTTTTGGATATCAACTTGTTCGTCTTTTCAGGTTTAGGGTATTTTACGTTGCCAAATCTTAAATAAGTTGTCAATTCAATACATTTTCTTAAGAGTGATTATCAATCTCTCACTCACTTATGATATACGTAATCCCAACTTTAATTCTTTTTTGCAGACAAACAATTTTAAGCTCTGGATAGAACAAAATAAATGAAAAAAAGTATAAATATATCGAATGAATGTAGTTTAAAATAAAGTGATGAAATCTCATACTCAATTGTATAAATATTTGTAAATATACATTTTGAATCCTAATTCAAAGTTTATAAATGTTCAATTACAAGTGTACTTGGTCTCAGTTATTTACATATATATATATATATATATATATATATATATATATATAATCAATTAAATACCACTGTTTAAAAAACATCTAAATATTAATGAAACTAATATTTACATATTTAATTATACTAGACTACTACAAGTAAGGAAAGTGAAACAACATAAAAATTGAACACCTCAAGGTCTAACAAAATAAACTAACGTAAATAACAATCATAAAAAAAACAATTAATATAGGGATAAAATGTGTATATTTATATATATATATATATATATATATATAAACATGTTTTAAATATGCAGGGAATTACATGCATTTAAATAACACACATCTAGTATTTATAAAAAAAATTAATATTAACAATGTCAAGCTTCTATAGTAAACCATACATCATGCTTGCTACTTTGAGAGTTGAAGGTTCTTGCACCTAACATCAATCTAACAAAAGTTTTTGCTTCTATTGGACTTTATCAGAACTTGTATCCTCCAACCACTTGTATCCCTTACAATCGTTGTAGGAGTTGGCCAAATCATTGCAACAATTTATTGTTGTGTACAAGATAGAAAGAATAACTTTGGATTGGACAAAATTACAGAAGGATATGTCGCATTCTTCATTTTTATTCAACCAGACGTGGAGAGCAAGTTATTTACAAAAGGCCATATGAAATGGATGCAATGCAAGTATATGATTTTGTTTTTTTGTTGAAAGTGTGATGAAAATAATAGTTGGTTGTGGATGGGAAATATTTATCTGGCCGTGGAGCGAGATGATCGGCTACTTGGACTTGTGCGATTACCCCTAAATAGGGCCTCCAGGTGCCGGATGCATCCAGGAGCTCCGATCTGTATATCATAACAAAGAAAATATCAAACCTTGTGAAATAAAGAATCAGAAATAACCATATCGAACAATATCCACACTTTTGACAAGGGCATTCCACTAGCCAGATGGGTAAAAAACAGTCAGACAGCAGTTAAGAAATGCATACTATTTATCTTTTTTGATTATGAATGCTGCATGAAGCCCAAGAAAAGACCGTGGACTATTGGAATCATACGATGGAAACCATCTCCAAAAGATTATGAACCAAAAATAAATTCTCCAGAATGGATATCCCTCGGGATGGAAAAATAGGAAAGGATCAGCCAAATACTATTAGTCATCTTTTTGGGCAGGTTTTAAACATTTCATAGTTTCCTTTATTTTTTTGCTTAACTTAGTTGTTCTCAAACTCTGCTTAAAGACCTCATTTGTATTGAACATGTTTCCTAATTTCTTCTTTTCAAGGAAATATCCTATTCAATGCACATTTCACTCTCTAGCAAAATAACGTTAGTATAAACTATTGAAAAGGTGATATTAATAAATGAACAATTTGAATCCATGATCTTACTCTCCATTCTCCACTCTTCTTTAAGGGGATTAATGGTAAATGCAGAGGAATAAATTAAAACCTAGCCACAATATTGACATCAATCATTTTTAATGTGCCCATACCATACTGGCTACTAAATCACAGATGCTCATTGCTAATATCCAATGATACAGGAAAAGTCTTTGAAGCTGAACTTCCTCACATTCTGATAAGTTTTAGTGTCAAAAGTTACTATCATGTCAAAATTAGACTACCACAACTAGGTCTAAAACTGATCAAATAAATGTTTGCACGAAAAAGGGATACCTTCCAGCGCCTCTTTTGAATAAGATGGTTGTTGATTTCTTCCAATCTACCAATTATTTGCCTAAATGTTGGTCTTCTGTGTGGTTTTTCATCCCAGCATTCCTCAATTAACCTATGGACAAATCAGATTTCCTGAATGTAAAAAACTTATTCCTTTATTCTCCTACTTTTGGTAGGTTTTGAAACTAAACATTCAAATCTGCTGCCAATAAAATGTATTTGAAATTCTCACTGTTTTAGTCCATGAGCATAAAGCTTTGGCAATGCACTAAATGGTGGCCGCTCATTTTCAACATACGCTTTTGGAACTTCGTTTTCTGGCTTTGCATAGAATGGTGGACAACCTTCAATCATCTACAGGAACAGAAAACCATAGAAGTTCTGGTCAGTATTTTGCTGGGCATCTCTACATAAAAATCCACTGTTCGCAGTCATTTATATTCTAGATTACAAATTGGCCATGATCCACAAATAAAATAATTGTATTCTGAAGTTTATCAGTAAAACAGTTGGAGAAAATGAATATTTTGTATTCACATAAAAAGTACAAGAACCAAGCATATTGGTACAACAGCAAACTATTAGGCATGGCATCTTACCAAGATAATCATGATATAAATGTATAATTTTTTTTTATATTTTTACAAGTCAATCGTGGATAGCTCAAATCCCTAGAACTTAACTTGTCTGTTAGATCAACCATAAAACATTGCATATCACGATTATATACATAGCTTGAGGAAGATCTGAGTGCCAAAATACGCAGAGCTCTCAAGAGTCACGAGTGCTTGAGCTGTCCATGAACTCATCCTATAGTATACTTGATAAGTGAAAGAGTAAAAGACAGACACCACCAAATATCTAAAATTGAATATGCTGTAACAACACTGAAGGAATTTGAATGATGAAAGCAACATAGGAGGCACAGCAACAAATGATATACCTATAAAAGCATTATTTTCCAGGACTAAAAAGCTCTAAAATAAGGAAGAAGGGGGGGGGGGGGGCCCGCTCCAAAGGGGGAGGAATATTATTTTTCCCCCCGTAAATATAGAGGAAAAAAAAAACAAACCCCTTTTTCT
>Ga0123342_1004621_pt1 | contig 20774 bp, 16 predicted proteins | sample Turbeawhitnodule_FD_89960 | JGI IMG/M metagenome (GOLD analysis project Ga0123342, IMG submission 89960) | Root nodule microbial communities of legume samples collected from Mexico - Turtle bean Mexico white nodule | ecosystem: Host-associated > Plants > Roots > Nodule | place: Mexico: Nepantla...
GAGAGGGAAGAGAGAGAAAGATAAAAGTGAGTGTGTTATTATGAGAGCAAGAGATGGGTATATATAACCCTGAGTTACGTAATTACAGAGTGAAAGAGTAATATCATAACTGATGGACTAACAAATAGAAAACTAAGGCTTACTCAATGTAATATATAACACATTTTTTTTAAAGTTTGATTATATAATATTTAAAATACAGACTTTCCCAAAATAAAACAATATAATTTGTTAGAGTCAAACACTTTCAAAGTCAATACTAGTATGCTAAACAAATCATTACAAACAACTAGTAATATTAGTTAAAGTAACAAAATAAAAGTTATATTCAATAGAGATAACCAAAAGTTAATAATTAGGCACAATGTCATCTATCATGAAGTTTTTGATAAATAAATAAAGCAAAAATTATAAAAATATCACAAAAGAACCAAATAGAGAAGAAAGAACATGCACACGAGAAAATAAGAGAAGCCACAAACTAAACCAACCAAAGTAACGAAGAGGGAAAAAGACATCACTACAATGAGTAAAAATGTGAAGAAGAAGTGAAGATAAAATAAAACAAAATAAAATTATTGTAGGGTGAAAGAGAAGAGTGTGCTTTACTCAATCATACAAATCATCTTAATTTTAAAAATGTGATTGCAACACTTTCAATGATACTTTCAATGATGATATCCTATTATCATCAAAAATATAAAAAAATTAAAAATCTCACAAATTAATAAAATTTGTATGGCTTTTCAAATACTAAAAATTCAATAGAAATTGTATTTTATATAAATACTTATAAACATTGTGAAAACTTGCAAGAAAATAAAGAATAACTGTTATAAAGTAATTTTATTGTTCAATATCATGCTTTATAGAAGAATTTGATATAATTAATTACAACCAATTCAATTGTCAAAATTAGTTTAGTTCGTAGGTTAATTAAGGAAGATCAAGATTGGGAATTTGATAAGGGTCAGCAATCAAATGCTTTACATGTTCATCTTCATTTAATTGTATAATGTACATTTTATTATCACTTTACATTTTTTTCTATCAATTATGTTTAAACTTATTTTTTTTAGTTTTGATACGTTTTGCTTGATCTCTTGTGTTACAGTTTACTTCTACTTATTCCATTTTTTCTAGATAATAACATTGGTATGAATTAAATTACTGTTTAGAGCAATATTAATATTATTAGCAACTTGAGCGTGCACAACCACTTAAAAACACCGACTACTACCATTTACTTATATTTGATGTGACTAATAATAAAATGGATTCAAAAATTTAAAACTGTGAAATAACATCAATGTGTCTTTTTTTAAAAAAAAAATACTGAGTAACAATATAAATTGTTACCGAATCTGTGGTCTTTAACATAATCTTTTAATTACACAATCCATTATTATGTGTCTTATTAATTCAGCGACTAATAACTTTAGCAATCAAGTTGAATCTTACAATAAGTTTTAATAAAATAATAGGCTAAATATATTTTTTATTTATATTATAATATAAAATTAATTTTTTTATTCAAATTTTAGATTATGCACATGTTTGTATTGAAATATTTTATTTTTATGTAAAACTAATTCAATTTAAGATTACATTTCATCAATTGAAAGTAATTATTGAAAGTAATTATAGTGAGTATGAGAAACAACAATAAAATTGAGAAAAATTAAAAAAATTTAAAGAAATAAAAGTTATTTTACTAATCTGTTCCAATTATCATTATACTATAATTATTTAATGATCTAAAGTTTAAAAAAAAATAAAAACCAATTTAATATTATATACCTAAGAAAACATATTTAATCTAAAAGAAATAAAAAAATAGAAAAGGAAGATTCAATTATTAAAAGAATCATAAATAAATACAAAAAGTAAAACCAAAATAAAAGTGTTAAGCATAAAAGTAACATCTGCTTTATGTTGTCTCTATGATAAAAAACAGTATACAGATGTGAGTATACCTAAATTAAATAAAAAGTTTACAAGAAGAATATACGATGTTATTAGAAGACATGACAGGACATGATCCATTTTCAATTAAAGTTATAGAAAAAAGTTGAAATCACATCAGAAAGTTGTGGGAATCACGTTTTGGAAGGAAGCACCTGGTGTAGGCATGTGTATGTACAATACTCTGTATGCAGAATGACCGTAGGATGATACGTATATGGTTCTGTTCTGTAACGAACAAAGAAAGAGAAGAGAATCAATGTGCGTGGTCATATCATACATATCCTTATCTCTCTCCATTCTTAATTCCTTAACCATTACACTTCCCAATAACTTGCTTCTGCTCTTCGTCTGGTTTTCGTAATAGCTTGGAAGTGAGTGCTGTAAAGAGAAAAGGTACACAAACAAAAACCCCATCTTTTTTTCTTTCTTTTAAAAGACACAAAAACAACATTTTTACAAAAAAAACATTACCCAGTTTCTTAAAAATAGAGGTTCACTATAAGTTATAATACACTTTCATGATGTTCAATAAAAAGTTCTTCTTTTATGAACCCTTGTATGTTTCAAAGAGAAGAGATGTTTATGAAAATAGAAAATCATCATTTGATACCTTAATGAGTACATGAGAAAGAAGGAGATAAAAAGGTGAAAAGAAAAAAGTGAAAAAAGAGAGTGGAACAATAAAATTATCTAAAAGTTAAGTTGGATTTTTTATTGCACAGTCATAACTAACATTCAATGTGACCAATATTATAGAAAAAACATGATATATGTGTATCTTGAGAGAAGAAGTTTTACTTGATCGAGGTGGTCTTAAAATACAATTTTTCAAAAAAAAGGGTGACGTCATGTTGGGTATGTTTATCATTCAAAACAATGAAGAAGGTACATATTTTAATATGCATTTTATTTTGTTGCGAAATTGAAAAGGTATAATTTATTATATAGATAGTGTTCTCAGCTCAGTGTACTTAATTCCTTACACTGTGACCGTTTTATGCTTCAAGGATCCGCTTTTCTCGCTTCTTCACTTGCAGATCCCACAAAGTTTTTGCTACCTCTCTCTTTCTCTTTCTGTGGCCACTGCTTATTGTGTCATTTTCATTCTGATTTCATCACTTCTTTGACAACCCTTTTTCCACACCATCTTTCTTGTTTCTAAAGTTCAGCAAAGCCATAGGCTTACCAATTATGGGTAAGGAGGGGTATTTTGCTGGAAGAACATCAAAGAGAGGTGTTGTGGTAGGAAGAGGAGGAGGGGATGCTGAAACACAAGTCCCTTCTGGTTGCATGTGTGCTGTTTTTCAGTTCTTTGATTTCCATCCCTTTCATTTTCCCAACATAAACCAACAACAAACCTCTTTCAAACCACCCTCATGCACTTTAGAAGACCACACCACAGTCTCCAAAGGTATTATCCTAGTCATTACTAGTTACTAGTTACTAGTCACTAGTCATGTTTCAAAGCACCAAATGCTTCTTTTTTATTCTCATGTGGGTTGTGTAATTCAGGTGCTGAAGCACCTAGGAACAGCTTGGAATCAGAGGATGGTGATGGTCCTGTTTCATCTCTCTCATCAAAAGAAGATTTTAAAATTCCTGTGAGTTTTAGATTATGAGTTTTTTTTTTATGAGTTTCACTTCACACACTCCTAGTTGGGTTTGTTTTGTTTATTTTGTAAAGTGAGTAATGATAGCGTAGCACTGTGGTGATTATTTTGATCACTTGTTTTGGAAACCCAGAAGAATATTATACAAATTAAGACAAGTGGAGGCACAAGAACAGGTGGTGGAAATTTGAATGACTTGTCTGCAGAAATCACCAGCTCACCAGGGACAAAGACACCAACTTTGGTGGCCCGGTTAATGGGTTTGGATCTTCTTCCAGGGACACACTCACCCTCCTTTTCTCCTTCTTCTTCATGTCTTTCCGCTCCCAACACACAAGGCAATGCGCCACATCTGCACCACCACCCTAGGCACAAGCAACATGTCCAAACCAAGCATAGAAACAGCATAGACAGCAGTGACATTGCAGCCACCAGATCTTTGCCTGAGACACCAAGAATCTCCTCAGCAAGAAGATCAGATGTTGATTACCACCACAGATTCTCACTCCAGATCAACAAGGAAAACATGAATCTTGGTGAGGATTTGGAGCTCCCTAGGCTCTCGTTTTCCAAAAGGAAGTGTGATGAGAACAATGGCAGGAGTCCAAGCAACTATGCCAGACAAATAGTCAAACAGGTTAAGGAAAGTGTGGGCAGAAAAGTTGGCCAAGACATCACTAACACTCTGAAAACAAGAGAAGAAATTCTAGGCCAACCCAAAAGCAAAAAATCTTCCAAAACATCATCATTGAAAGCAATTGATGAAACTGAAACTAGCCCACTGAAAGCACACTCAAACACATCTTCCTATTCCCCAAGGCTTAGATTCCTTGACAAGCACAAGCCAACCACACCATCGCCACTCACCCCAAAAGACCAAAACATGCTGAAACTACCACCACCTCCTCCTCCGGTTAACACTCAGCTTCCAAGAGTTTTAACAAAACCAAAGCCTCAAGCATTTTCGTTGCAAGAGCAGAAAGATTTTCATCAGAACAACACATCTGTCCCAAAATGCAAAAGGGCTACCAATGAAAAGTTCAACTCAAGGCTCAAAAGGCCTCCACAGACATCGGACATAATAAGAAACAAGCAAGAAGAATCATTCATCATTCGCCCCACATCGCCTACTAGAGCCAGTGACACCAAAACCACTAAAAGCAAGAAAACTCATCCATTGTCAAGTAATCTCCTCAACAACATCAACACTGTACCAAATCTTCTTCCTGTCAAGACAGACCCTTCTCCTCCAGCAACCAAAATTCCTCCAAAACAGGTAACTCATTATTCAATTTTCAACTTTTTTCAATTATTAAACTTTTTTCCCTTTAGAACTAGTTTCCTTTACCAGTCTCTACAATGGATTCCATATGCTTAACTTTTGTCATAAAAAGAACTATTTTTATCAAGAAAATTTGCTTTTAAAATTTAATTACGTGTTTAAGTTTTTAAGAAAAAAACCTTCTTTTTATATGAATTTTTTAAAAATATTTTATTAAAAATATCAACTTTTTAGAAACATTTTTGGAAAACTATGAAAAGTTGTCTATGATTAAAAAAACATGAATTTAATTTTCTTGTATGTATGTAAGTATGAATGTTATAATTTCAAATAATTAAAAATCATTATAGGCTTAATTTCTAGAAATAGTTATTTATCAAATTTATAGTCTTTGTATACATCATAGACATATCTACAACTAAATGATAATAGAAGAAACTTTCCATCTTGTAAATTAATTTTTTTACTGTCTTTAAACAATTTTGAAGAAGAATAAAGTAACCAATAAAAGATGGACTGAATAATTTTCTTTTCTTTTTTTAATCACCAAAACATTAAAAATCTATCTATGTCCCAAACAGTCACAGGTGTGTGATAGTCAAGAGTCCAAAAGCAGCTCACAGTTATCTAGTTCTTCGCGCCAGAGGTACAAACAAGAAGGAACAACCACACTCGCCACCCGAGAAACATCACAGAACAAACCTAACAGTGCTTCCGCCACCATTGGAGCACCCCAACCTCACTCTCACACCCCACAAGAGCTTCACTACATCACAGCTATCCTAGCCCGTACAACTGCCCTAAACGTAGAGGGCACCCCCACAAACCCCACACTACTGCCCCTTCACCACCACTGGTTCTCCCCAACTCACCCACTTGACCCATCAATCTTCCTCCACCTCGAACACCTTGCCGCCAACAAAGATCTTAGCTTTCCCCCAAAAGAACAACTGGGTCACCGTTGGAACAGGAAGTTACTGTTTGATCTGGTGGACGAGGTTCTGAAGGAGATTCTGCAAGAGAGTGGGAAAAAGAGACTTTGGTTTCCACATGGTGTTGCTGGTTGTTGGCACAATGGAAGCGTTGTGGAGAGGGTGTGGAAGAGGGTGGGGGAGTTCCCACGTGCGAAATGTGAGGTGTTGGAGGACATTGATGGATTGATTGAGGGAGAGGACATGGAGAGAGAGAAGAATGGTGAAAGGTTGGAGGAAGAAGGAGAAGGGTTGGTGGCAGAGATTGAAGGGAACATATGGGACACGTTAGTGCATGAAACGGTTATGCTTATAGATTGCTTGGGAAATGTGAGAAAAGATAAGTTCTTAGATGATGTGAAAATTTCACATGTTTGTACTGTCTCTCAATTTTAATTTTAAACCTAATATCAGTACATAATTGAGTTTCATTTTATTAGTTATGTATTATTAAGATTATTTAATTATAATAATCAGGAATTATTATTTATCATGATATAAAAGTGTTTATCTTTTGTTCATGTTCCCAATTATCTAAACATGGTGTAGTGATTTTACCTTGATTGACATTGAAAAGTAATTGTAACTTAGAATTGTTTTTACTATATATTTTTTTTTTTCAATTAAAATTTGTTTAAAATATAGTATATAATGTTGTAAAATTATAAAAATTATGAACGGTTTTGAATTTTTTATATTTGTGTAAAATAATAAAATTGAGTTTTAGTTAAGAATGTATGGAAATGATGATGGTATGTATAGTAATATTTGTAGTGGATGTTTGTGGTTGAAGTAAGGACGGCGTCGTTTAGCAAGGAAGGATGTGTCACGTGACATGGTTGTGGGGGTCCATGTGCATGGGTTTGAAGTTTGAACCCTTCGATTGTAGGGTCAGACAAAGAATTTGACCCCTCGACAAGACTGCTCTATTCATTGGTCATTAAAAGACAAGATTTGACAGAGGAATCCACGCCCCACACTTTAGTTCCCCTTACCCCCTTCTCTCTCTATTCAATTTATGAGAAGTACATATTACTATTTTTTTAATTTAATTTATTTTGCTATTTAGTAATGCTTATCTTGGGTTAGGTTTTTCAATATTATAAGATTTCAAATATCAAATCCAAATATAAATGTAAAACTCTATAATTAACAAAGAGATTGAGTTTGTAACTTTTTTTTATTAAGTTAACTTTTATATTTTGTAACTATTTTTTCTACTATTTTTAATATAACTGCTCCTATTATAATTATAACAATATAAAAATTAATAAAAAAATTATGATAAAAAAATATTTTAATGAATATTTTATACATACACATTTTATATAAATTTTAGTAATATTTTATTTTAATAATTATTATAATTTTTAATTTTTAAACTATTTTTTTATTATTCCAGAGAGATGGACATGTATTTATATTTATCAGAGGACATAAAGGCTTGATAATTATTATATTTCTAAGACCATTTTTTATCTACTTATTCAACACATTTTATATATATATATATATATATATATATATATAATTTTACTTTTTGTTATTGATACCATTTAATAAATTTTCTTATATAGCCAAATTCCATACTTCACAATTACTCTTGCATGTGACTCCATTCTCTATGAAGTCAAATTCAGCATAGAAGTTTTACATGCTTAATAATATTCTTAAAATTGAACTTTTTTCTTTTAAAAAAATTGCATACATTTTTTTTTCTTTATATATATAATTCCTTTCTAGTATGGATGGTGTAAAAGTGTATGGGAGAGTTTACCCACTTGTGACAATAAAGTGTGTTATGTGAGAGGAAAAAACCACATGTTTTGTAATTTGTATTCTTGAGGTTAATCCTTGTTAGTAGCATATTCTTAAGTATCTTCATATGAAAAGTAATTTTTTTTGGTAACTTTAGTCTTTTACATGATAAATTATTTCCTCCTCATTAGCATGGTAATTTATGTATGTATGAGTGGGTTGGTTAGAAAATTCTCCCCATTCACACTATTTATCATTTACATTAATTAGTATCTTTGTATCTTGCACTTGTAAGTTTAGAGTATGATCTTGTTTTCAATCAAATAATTTTCTTCTCTAATTAAACATCCACTCCCGAGTTTGTGTAATGGTGTGATGATATATATTGAGTGAGTATTCAATTAACAACGCAACCAGTAAACAAAAGTTCATAATTAGATCAAATAAAAATAGCAAGACTGCCAGTACGTGATGGAACAGTAGGGTGGATTTATGAATGGCTACAGAGTCATCCTGCAATGGAAAAAGGGATATTCAAGGGTTGATTATAGAAAGAATGATCTAGGGAAAGAAGAAGAATATCAGAGAGAGGTCATACCCAAATCAAGTTTGTCCTCTAGCTCATACCCTGCAAACCTCTTATTGGTTGTGTGCATTCTGCTGTTTCTCATGATGGCCTCAGTGTGTGTATCCTTACCCACGTGTAAATTTTCTCTAACTGTCTGGCCATTTACCAAAACCCCTGCTTTTTATTTAGTTTTTCTTTTCTGCCCATTTTGCCCGTAACAATACCATCCCCATTGGAAGCAACCTTGTCCTCAAGGTTGAATGATGGAAAAGCTTCTTCTACGTTTGAGACATTTTCCCAAGTAGCAACATGAGGAGGAGTATTTTGCCAATGGATTAGCACTTGAGGAATCTTCAATTGTCCTCGCAACAAGGTTCTTGATGCTAACACCTTCCACGGTAGCAGTATTGGTCCGTGATCCAATTTCCAGTTTTGTATAGGAATGTAAGGATCATTATGTTGTCCTCTAAATTTCTTGAGCATATAGGCATGGAAAACTGAGTGAATCTTTGCTTCATCAGGTAGTTGTAGCCTATATGCTATTGTACCTACCTTAGCTAGTATCGAAAATGGCCCAAAGTATTTCAAACCCAGTTTCTGATTAAGTCTCTTAGCCATTGTTTGTTGCTTGTATGGTTGGAGCTTAACCAGAACCAAGTCTCCCACTTGAAAATCAATGGATCGTCTTTTCATGTCAGCATATTGTTTCATATAATTCTGAGCTCTAAGTAAGCTAAGCTTGACTTGCTCTAGTATCGTATCTCGCTGCAACAGATTAGCTTGGACAGTAGGTGAGTCATGCTCATCCAACTGGTATTTAATCAGTGTAGGAGAATTTTGTCCATAAAGTGCTTTATAAGGGGGCATGCCAATGCTGCTGTGGTGACTAGTATTATACCAATATTGAGCCCAAGGAAGCATCTTAGACCATTGGATAGGATTGTTGAAGGAAAAACACCTATGGTACATTTCTAAGGTTTTGTTAAGCACCTCACTTTGGTCATCTGTTTGTGGATGATAGGCCGAGCTCATGGCCAATGTAGTACCCTGTAACTTCCAGAGTTGTTTCCAGAAGGAACTAACAAAAACCTTATCTCGGTCAGACACTATGGATTTTGGAATGTCATGCAATTTCACCACATTATTGATGAATACGTCTGCCACTTGTTTGTTGTTGAAATCAGACCTCATCGGAATGAAGTGACCAAACTTAGATAACCTATCCACAATAACCATAATAACTGTACAACCTTGTGAAGGAGGAAGGCCTATGATGAAATCCATAGCGATGTCATCCCATACTTGAATAGGATTTGGGAGAGGTTGCAAGAGTCCAACAGGGAATGTTGTTTCAGTTTTGGCTTGTTGGCATATCTGACAGTTCTGCACAAACATTCTGATGTCTTACTGCATATTCACTCAATAGAACTGAGAACATATTTGAGCAATTGTTTTAGCTCTGCCAGCATGGCCTCCAACTAAGCTATTATGAAATTCTGTCATAATTTTCTTCTTCAATTCCTCATCATTAGGAATAACTGTTCGTTTTTTCCAGAACATAATGCCATTGTGAACAACAAAGTGCTTTATTGTTGCAGGTTTTGAATGAAGTTTGGCCATTATGGTTTGCAACTCAAGATCCTCCTTTATCCTTTATTGTATGTCTTGTAGCCATTGGTTGACAGGTTCAGATATAGCCATGGACATGCATCTTGACAATGCATTTGCTACCACATTTTCTTTTCCAGGCTTATATTGAATTATGAAATCATACCCAAAAAATTTAGGGAGCCATTGTTGTTGTTGTTCTGGGGTGTGTAGGGATTGATTAAGGAATTCTTTCAAGCTTTTCTGATCAGTTTTGATGGTGAACTTATGGCCAAGCAAGTAATGCCTTAATTTGGCAATTGCTTGAGTGATGGCATATAGCTCCCTAGAATAGGCAGATTGCTTTTGTTGTCTAGCAGATAACTTCTTAGAATAGTAGGCCACAGGATGAGCATTCTGTAATAAGACAGCTCCAATTCCTATCCTTGATGCATCTGTTTCCAAAGTGAAGGGTTGAGTAAAATTGGGTTGTGCTAATATTGGTGAGGAGGTAAGAGTTGCTTTCAGTTTCGCAAATGCTTCCTTTGCTATAGTGGTCCACTTAAAATTATCTTTCTGAGCATATCTGTTTGCGGGACTGCCAAAGAGGCATAATTCCTGATAAACCGTCTGTAGTAGCCTGTGAGGCCTAAGAAGCCTCTCAATAACTTGAGAGATGTTGGTTTTGGCCAATCATTTACAACACGAACTTTATCTTTCTCCATTGCAATACCGTCATTGGATATAGTGTGATCAAGGTAGTTAATGTTGGTGGCACCAAATGAACATTTGGACAGCTTGGCAAATAGGTGTTCCTTCTGTAAGACTTGCAAAACAATCGCTAGGTGTTGTAAGTGAGAGGACCAATCAGAGCTATAAACCAGTATGTCATCAAAGAATACTAACACAAATTTTCTCAGTAACCCTTGGAAAATGTGATTCATTAGACTCTGGAAAGTAGCAGGGGCATTAGTGAGAACAAATGGCATGACTAGTCATTCATAATGACCTTGATGAGTACGAAAAGTTGTTTTATACCTGTCTTTGGGCTTCACCAATATCTGATGATATCCGGACCTCAGGTCAAGTTTAGAGAAATGAGTGGCTCCATGTAATTCATTAATTAACTCATTTACTGTTGGAATGGGAAAACTATCTTTAATGGTTAGAGCATTAAGAGCCCTATAATCCGTGCAAAATCGCCAAGTTCCATCCTTTTTCTTCACAAGAATAATTGGTGATGAAAATGGAGCGCTTGGCTGGATGGGCCCTTCATTTAGCATTTCTTGAATCATTTTCTCTATTTGAGCTTTCTGGCTGTGAGGATACTGATTAAGCTTAACCTTGACTGGGTGTGATCCTTCCAATAATGGAATAGAGAGGTCATGCAACCTGGGAGGGGGTAAACCAATGGAAACATCAAACACTTGTTTATAGGTTTGCAATAAGACTACAAGTTCAGGTTCCCTTTGTTCTGGCAGCTGTAATAAGTTGTTATTTACTGCTGTTGCAACTTGAATGGCATAACACTCGTCAATGGCATTAGTGCTAGAGAGCCTTCTGATATGGTGGTATTGAGCAACTTCAAGGTGTATTTGGTGGTACTTGTCTCCCTGTAGAGTAACCTTCTGCCCTTTATAATGAAATTGTATGTTGAGATCCTTATAATCATGGATGTGAGGGCCTACCGTTGAAAGCCAATTAGTACCAATAATCAAATCAGCCCTAGAAACCGGTAGTAAAAAGACAAGAAGATCAATTTGGGCACCCTGCATATTGACAGAGATATTCCGAATATAACCTTCAGTTTCCAATCTGTTGCCATTTCCTACCATTACTCTTAATTTTGGACTTTGTTCCACTTCGAGCTGCATGAACTTAGCCAATCGTGGTTGAAGAAAATTGTCGTTGCTGCCGCCATCTATCATAACTTGAATGACAATACCATTTAGTTCTGCTGCAAATCTGATAGTTCTGGCACGCCTAACACCTTCAAATGCATCCAAGGATAAGTGGAGGTCTTCAACAGGGACTTCAATTGGTGAGGTTGTAGTGTCTAGGGGTTCTGGTGGTTGAAGAATTGGGTTTGTTTCAGTGTCTTCAACATCAACTTGCAAAATCATCAAATGTCGGTTGGGACATCTATGGTTGAATGAGAATTTTTCATCACATGTATAGCATTGACCCTTTTCTCTCCTAAGTTGCATCTCTGCAGCAGTCAACTTTTTTATTTGGTTGGGTTTGAAATTGGGTTTGGTAGATGGTGTGGGAAGTAGTGGAGGTAGTGGACTTTTGGATGGTGAAGGGCTAAAATGATTGGTGTTATAAAAGTTGGGTTTGAGGTTGAAAATTCTGGTGATGGTATTAGATGCCTGAGGTTTGGTGTTAGTGGTATATCTGTCTTCATAAAGCTTGGAAAACGCCACAGCTCTCAATAAGGAAGGTGGGGATTGGGCAATCACATCTCTTGTAACTCAGTATGCAATCCACTGATAAAACAGTTCAACAATGCTTCTTAAGGTAAGCTACCTGAACGATTAGCTAAGGACATGAATTGGAGATAATATTAAGAAACTGATCCTTTTTTTTTGGAGTTTAAACAAGGTTGCTTGCGGACAATCAAATGGTGAAGGGACAAATTCAATTTCCAAGGCTCTAGTTAGAGCATTCCATGACATGAATGGGTTGGTTCTTTGAATAATTTGGAACCAAGGTACGACATCTTGTTCCATATGAATTGCAACAATAGTTAATCTATCCTCATCAGCAGTTCCATAATAGTAAAAAAAAAATTCAGCTTTGAAAATCCAAGCCATTACATCTAAGTTGTTAAATTTAGAAAATTCTAATTTCACATTCCGAATCTGAAATGCGTGCCTGGCTGAACTGCTTGGCTCTGCTTAGAGTTCATGCTAGATCCACCATGGGGTTGGGGTTGGTTTTGAAGTAGTGATTCCACCATTGATTGAATGCACTCCATGAGAGTGTTTGCTGCCACCTCCACTTGTGTAGTGTGCACACGTTGTTCTTGGTCACGTAACTCCAAGAGATCCATTACTCGTTTGAGCTCGTATTTCCGCTGCCATTGTGGCCATTCGTGTGTTATCAACCATGGTGGCTCAATGAAAGCACCTATGTAATGGTGTGATGATATATATTGAGTGGGTATTCAACTAACAACGCAACCAGTAAACAAAAGTTTAGAATTAGATCAAATAAAAATAGCAACACCGTTAGTACGTGATGGAACAGTAGGGTGGATGTATGAATGGCTATAGAGTCATCCTACAATGGAAAGAGGGATATTCAAGGGTTGATTATAGAAATAATGATTTAGGGAAATAAAAAGAATATCAGAGAGAGGTTATACCCAAATCAAGTTTGTCCTCTAGCTTATACCCTGCAAGCCTCTTATTGGCTGTGTGCATTCTACTGCTTCTCCTGATGGCCTCAGTGTGTGAATCCTTATCCACGTGTAAATTTTCTCTAACTGTCTGGCCATTTACCAAAAACCCGTGCTCTTTATTTATTTTTTCTTTTATGTCCATTTTGCCCGTAACAGTTTGATATATATTTTCGCACATATTATTTACACGTCATTTTGTTGTTGTTCTATATTAGGTAATATCTATAATATTTCTATACAAAATATTTGTCTTCTTACCACTTGTCTAAACAAAACTTAATTATCATATCCCAATTTCTTATAGACCATCATATCAAAATATCGTGAGTAATTCTCTTAATCACATACTTTTTAAATATTTATCTACCATAAAGATGTTTTTCTTATATTAATTTTTGCATTTGTATTTCTCCAATCTATATATCTTTAACTCTAGGGAGAAAGTCTAACGCAGTCCACACTTTCATTTCTCAAGTAAGGACTCTTGAGTATAACTAAATTTTTCCCCCCTAATCCACCATACTTTGTTAGACAACATACCTTTTCTCATCTAACTCAATATTTTTTTTTTCATTCTCCCTTTGCTCCTCATTTTTGTTGGCTTTCACTCCACTCTAATTGAAATTTTAAAAATGATAAATAAAACAAATGGGTGAAATGTGAGTACAAAATTTATAAGACATACTCTCTCAACAAAGAACATGTTGTTATTGTGCTTCCAAGATTGACAACTTTTTATATGAGTTTTCATGTTTCCTATTTTCTTGGATTCATCCTAATATGAATGCCTAAATACTTATTTTTAAAATTTTACAATTCAACATAGTAAAATATCTTTCCATCAATCTCACCTCCAAGTAAATTGCTTCATATATGTTTTTACAATAATTGAACTTATGGCATAAAACCAATTCATAGCACCTCATGACGCTTTTAATAACTATAACATTTACTATGCAGTTGAGCAAATAAAGTTATGTTGTTCACATATTGTAGATGGTTAATTTCAAATTATTTTTTTAAGTTTGACTCCTAAAAACATATTGTTTTCCTTACAAGTTTACTTAGTCCTTCTCTTACATTTGTGAATAAAGGAGAAAATGTAACTTCTTGTCTTAAACTCCACTTAATCTTAAACTCCATTGTCAAACTACTATTAATAAATATTGAAACAAAGTTTGGTTTCATGCAGGAAACACTTCAAAAAAAGTCTTAAGAATTTTTTCTGAAGCATAAGTATGTGAACTAAAAGAAAAAAATACCTAAAAATACTTAAAATAAAAAAGTAATAGTAAATGGTTTATTTTTGAAAATTTGGGTAGCTCCTATCCTCTTCAGTTATTGGCCATGGGATTTCTTACCTCATTTTGAACAACTTTCATTTTTAATGCATCATCAAAATGTATGATCATTTCAAGTTTTTTCCTACTAATTTTTGGGAAAAATTTTTTGAGAGAATAAAGAGTTAGTATAATCACTAATTTGATGACCAATTTTTTGTGAATACAAATTTATCACTATTTCGATCATTAAATAATAAAAATAAATTTTTGTAACTGATTTAGTCCTTGAGAGTGACAATTATCACTGATTTCGGTTATTATTTAACAATATTTTAGTAGTGATTTTATTATAAAAAAAATAAAATTTTACATCTACTTATAATAAGATATGTAGTCTCCTTGGAATTGAATCCAAATCCTTCTAACAAAATAATATATTTAGGTAAAAAATTAAAAATCATACTAATGAATGATGGTGTGATTTTTTATTTAAAAACTAAAATAAATAAATAATATTAAACTATAAATTTTGTAATATTACCTTTAGTCCTTTTTACATATGAAAAAGATATATATAAGGGTACTTCAAATCATAAGTATAAGAAATACATATTTACTTTTAAATATATTAGTTATTAAATTCATATAATACTTTTATTTATTAAAAATTCTATTTATAGATACATTTACTTATTTTTTATATAAATTGATGCATTCATTAGTCTCACCAAACTTATATGTGAAAACATATTTTTTGAATTATGAAAAAATATCATTAAGTATAAATATAATTTAAACACTTAATGTTTTGGATGGTTTTAGAATAAAATTTAAATTTATATCATTATTAATTAAAAAATAATTAACTTGGAAATTTATATATATATATATATATATATATATATATATATATTAGTTAATTAATTTTAATATGAAGAATAAAGTAATGATATTTGTGTGTAACTTAATTTATAATTTGTTATATACATTGTATAGTTATTTAAATAAAAATTTGTTATATATTTTTCAACACATATTTTTAAGAGAAGACATGAAATATGTAATAAGTAACATTATTACATGTATTATATCGTTATAGTAATCATCTTATATTTGGTCACTATATAAAAAAATTATTAAATGAGTTTTTATATAATATGGTTATTAAATGAATTTTTATATGTTAGTAGTTAAATTAGTTTTAATATAATTGATTGTTAAATTAGGTTTTATATAATGATAATTAAATTGATTCTAAATTAGAATTTAATATTAATTATTAAAATTTTAACTATTTATTATTATATTCTAAGATAATCTCTACTTAAATTAATAAATAATTTTATTATTTTAAAAATATTTTTTATTATAATTTACTCATGATTATTTCTCTTTTCTTTTATACTCTTTTAAGTAACAAATGTTCTATACACCAAAGTTGTATATATGCTAGCTTAGCTTTTTTAATTAATTAAAAAAATATTAGCAAAATATGCTTTGATATACTCTTCTTATTATTATTATTTAAATTTTGTTAAATTTTATAAATTTTGATAGATTTGATATCTTATTTATTATCTTCATCTCATAATTTTTATAATTCGAATAAATTTCAATCAATTTTAAATTATCTATTGTTAACATACTTATGTTTTTTTTTTCACAAATAAATAAAATAAATATAGTATTTAAGAAATGCTCCAACCCTTATAAAAAAAAAACATAAATGTCTTTCAAACAAGACAAAAACAAATCCTACTAAACATATTTCTAGATCATCCACCATACTACCAAAGAGTAATAGGGCGATGTGATCAAGTTATATACACAATTGCATCTATTAATTAACTGTGTACAACCCATATTGATAAACCAACACAGTTAGTATACCTCCAAAAAAACCAAAAACCAAAGTACCCATGCACACGATTACCATTGCTGATAATGTAGTATTTAACCCGAGAATTAAAATTATTGCAGAATAGTACCTTGTTTGGTGCATATTTAGTGTCTGTTCAGATATGTATGAACTTTTTTTGTTATAGAAACGGAAGTCCAAACCTTTTTTCAATCACCCTATAAGAATTTGTGGTGCGATTGTCAAGCCATTTATACCTTTGTATGTCAGGCACATGATGCCCAAAACCACCAGCAGAGCCATTTTACATTTCCTGCTTTTGGTGTTTAGAAACCACGACACTAGATAAGTGTCATCATTTAGTGATATTTCAAGCAAAAATCTAGGTATTTATGAGTTTAATTGTTGATTTATTTATCATCCAACCTAAATTTGTGAAGAATTGAAATTAATGATATATTTTGAATTATAAGATTAATGAAGCCATTAGATCCCAATTTTGTATTGATCTCAGAAAATTAAGGAAAGAAAAGTAAAGGGCTAGAGGACGAATAGAGAGGCGTTAGAAGATAGAAAAGAAGTTGTTGGACATCCAAAATTCTCGCTTAGGAGAGAATGATCTAGAGCCAAACCTAGTTCCAGTCCCAATCCTCGCCTAAGCATACAGAACTCACTCAAGGCTCACCCATGCGAGAATACTCTAGAAATCAAGTGCCAAGCTCACTCAAGTTTGCTTGGGATCACTCGGGTCTCGCCAAGTCTCGCCTAGGGCTCACTTGAGCGAGATTGCTCCAGAGAGTGGGCATTATTTGAATCAATGATATCACTTAAGCAAGATATGGATTGCTTGAGCGAGATATGGATCGCTTGAGTGAGATGTCACTAATCCAAGTTCAAATTAGGTTAAATACAAAGGTAGGGCAGAGATTAGGGGATGGAGAGGAAGCCCTAGAAAGCAATTGTCAAGGAGAAACATTCTAGATATTCTTCTTTTGCTTTCCATCATCTTTTGGTGCATGTAATGACTACCATGAGTGACTAACTCCTTTCTTTTAAGATTGAATGTAATCGTTTCAAACTCTGATGAATTCTAGTAATATTTATATATGACATTTTAATCTTATTTAATACTGGTATTTTCATCTTATGCTTAAAGCTTGAGTTAGATCTTTGGATTTAATTGGAAAGTATATATGATGAACTGACCTAAATGAAAATACTTGATATATTTTGATTCTAGGAACATATTTTAATACATCAATTGCTTTATAACATATTTTCTTAATGATAAGAAGTTTTCTAAATAGTTGAGAAATCGATGTTTACGAGATAATCTTAATGATTTTCTATTTGAGGAATCAATATGAACGATCCTTTTTGTTGCATCAATATTAATTATGTCATAGTATTGTATGTCTTTATTTATCAAAATACAAATGAAGGAGAAAGATTAACTTCAATCTCAATCTTATTAATTGAATTCTTAAAATCTTTTACTCTCTTTTATTTAATTTACATGCAAACTTTATTCAAACAATGTCAACATATTTTGAATTGAATTTTTGTACATAATTTCAATATTTAGTGAATGTTACACATTCAAATTTCAACATTTTTTTTTTGGGTTCGATATCTGTCTTTCGAGATAAACTATTATTTATGGCTCAATACACTTGTCGAAGAAAAGTAAACACTCTACAGAGTTGAAATCTGTAGATTAGCCAAGCACCATGGAATCCGAAGGAACCCCCTAGTGGAAGACATGACTATGACAATTGCAGTAGAGCCTTTAATAAAAAAATTCTTCTGTCAGATTTTAAACCAAAACCAGATTGCATTAACCTGCCTAGTTAACCTAGTGTTGATCACACCAAGCATATCTAAATGTTGGGCTAAAATATATCTATGCAAAACAAAGTTAGCTAAAAAGAATTATGTTGTCAACCCAAACATTCATACCTCTTGTGTCTACCCCAAAGATTTCACATTTTCGATTGGTTTTAAGTACCAATGGAGTATGTGAACATAGATTTTGTGTGTTTATTCCATATAGATACCCAAATTTTTAGTTGTGCTATGCAAAAGATTTTATATGCATTACTTTTCTCATTATTACTTGTACCCCTTTGCAAACCTGATTACCTTTATCATTAAAGAGATAAGATCTAAACTGATTTAAATGATTTTGAGGTTGATTATGTGTTATATTAGAAATCCCAAGCCATCTATTGCAACTGTTCTAGGCCTAGTGTGCAACTTTGCACTCAAAGAACAAGTGACTAACAATTTCTAGCTAAGATGTGCAGAAAGGACATCCTAAATCAACTTGTTGAATTTCTCTCCTGGCTAGGTTATCTTTTGTTCAATCCTACTCGTGAGAAGGCACCAAACAAAGAATTTGACACTAGTAAAAGAAAAAGAATTTCACAAATTTGAGAATAATTCTTTCCTATCTTCACCTCATTACCTCCAAAATGTAGTAAATTATATGTCAATAGGATTGAAAACTCTCTGTTTTTTCTAATCTTCCATTTCCAACAATATACCCTATCAATATAAGGTTTAGAATCTTGTAACATGACGATGAGTTCTTTGATCAAAGACTTCTCCCATTCAAACCAACATCTTCTTCATGCAAGTTGCCAAGACCACGTGTCATCTTCTGAAAACCCTACTCGAGACATAAATATGTTTATGCACTGCATTGGCATACAATCTTGGTGTGCTCAACTTCAAGGCATTTTCCTTTAACCACTTATCTTCCGAAAAGTTGAGTTTTTTCTCCATTACGTACCTAACACCCAACTTATATTCTCCTCTAATCAATTTCTGTTTCCTACTTTGCATGCTTCCATATGGCCACCACTTAGAGTATATATGGTGAGAGGAATTTTTGGCTCTTAGCTTATGGAAGTTAGAGATTGTAAGGTAGAGCAACCTAAAAGCAAAGCTTTTATCTTGTAATTTTATAAAGTGATTTTATCACACATCAACTTTAATTCCACTTTTTCTTTTCTTTTACAAAGAAGTGTTGAAAATGAAACCCGAGACAACGACTATTTTCACTTTTATTCTTTTTTACTATGTTGTGAAACTCAACTAACGAAAACAAATCACATGAATGAATAATGTTCTCCTCCAAGTTTCAAACGTTCAACAAGATCCAAAAGCTTGCGTTATATAGATACGAAGATTCCTACCTAGTATATATGATCATGTTTGATTTGGCTACCTAGTACTTTTATTTTAAAATAGATAAGAGATATTAAAAAGTGAAAACTTTTTATTGAGATGTGTGATATCTGATGTTACCCATTTTCTTAATATCTCAGAGCATGACGAACATATAAAAATTACAATTCTTCTTATTAATTTGTTAAAAAGTATAAGTTAATGAAATTAATAATATTTTATTAGAAATACAGTAAAAATGTATAAATTTCATTGTCTTATACATCTTTCATAAAATTTATATTTATTTTATTCAGTGACCACTTTCTACTGACACTTGTTAACATTTTATTTCCCTTTTGGATACAACTGTTTCATTAAATTTGTATGTTTCATTAAATAACAACAATGATATCCATAACAATCATGGCATGTTAGCTATGATTAGAAGAAGTTGTGAAAGAAAAAGAGCGGCAAAATTCAAACAGGAAAACTGCAAGAAAAGGTGAAGTGATGAGTAGGAAACATGTGGGTTGAAGATTGTCTCAGCAAAAATGGCGGAAACAGGGAAGAGATTCAGATTCATCTCTGTCTCTCTCCATTTTAATAATGTCTACTGTTAAACCTATCTGTGACTTCTTTGCATGCATGCATGCATGAGGGATTTTCCTATCTACAAATTATAATTCATCAACATTTTCTTTGAATATTTGAAAAATATTATATTACTAAAAAAAATCATGAAATATAAACTAATTTTAGAGACAAAAAATAATTAGTTGCTATAATAATTAAATTATGGACTATTTTAGATACTAACAAAATTTTTGGTTTCTAAATTAGTTTATATTATTGTTAAATAATTTTTAAGTTGGTATCTAATTAGCTACAAAAGTTTTAACTATCAATTATTTAGATTCTAAATTTGGTAGAAAAATCTTGGTAGCTAATTAGATACTAATTTAGAAACCATTTAATAATAATGAAACTAATTTAAAAATTAAAAGTTTTTTTAGTTTTTAAAATGTCTCTAATTTAGTTACTATAACAACTAATTATTTTTTGTCTCTAAACTTGGTTTCTATTTTTTGATTTTCTTGTAGTAGTGTATACACTACAAGAAAATCATGAAATAGAAACCAATTTTTAGATACCAAAATAATTAGTTACAATAGAAACTAAAATAGAAACCATTTTAGAAACTAAAAAAAAAATTGGTTTCTAAATTAGTTTCTATTATTTTCTATTATTGTTAAATAGTTTCTAAATTGGTATCTAATTAGCAACTAAGGTTTTAGATACCAATTATTTA
>Ga0123342_1004622_pt1 | contig 20771 bp, 9 predicted proteins | sample Turbeawhitnodule_FD_89960 | JGI IMG/M metagenome (GOLD analysis project Ga0123342, IMG submission 89960) | Root nodule microbial communities of legume samples collected from Mexico - Turtle bean Mexico white nodule | ecosystem: Host-associated > Plants > Roots > Nodule | place: Mexico: Nepantla...
TAAATAATTGAAAGGCAAACAACCATGACTACAGGAAAGAATATTTTGAATTTTGGTGACAAATCTTGGAGAATTATCCATGGTGAAGAAACTACTTTTAGAGTTATTAATATATTGACCAGACAAATTACCATATGTTTTAAGAAAAGAACTCAAATTTCTAAGAGACTTAATATCCCCCCTACAAAAAATAAATATGTCATCAGCATACAAAATATGAGAGGGAGTGAGATAACCTTGCAGACTGGCCAAATTTAAAATCTTCTTATCATTCACAAGCTTAGAGAGACCTCTACTAAGAACTTCCTCTGCAAACCGAGTTGTCAACCTTTTACTCAAACTCTGTTAGAAAAACAAAATCTATTGCTAAAAATATGTAATTTTTATAGAAAATAAAAAAATATATTAAAAGATGTCACATTTATTTGAAATACAATTATTTTATAATATATAAATTAATTTAAATTTTATTTTATTATTAAAAAATATAAAATTAAATTAAATTTAAAATTTAGCTTATTGTTCTTAAGCGAATATTCAGACTACTCAAATAGAATACTTAAATTCAATCATAATAAAACACCAAGAAAATCATTGATTAGAAACCAATTTTAGAAATAAAAAAAATAATTAGACCTAGAGATTATTTTAGAAACTACAAAAAAAAATTATTTTTAAATTAGTTTGTATTATTGTTAAATAGTTTCTAAATTTGTATTTAATTAGCTATCAAGGTTTTTGCTACCAAATTTATAATCTAAATAATTGGTAGTTAAAACATTAGTAATTAATTAGATACCAATTTAGAAACCACTTAACAATAATAGAAACTAATTTAGAAACCAAAATTTTTTTAGTCTCTAAAATGGTCTCTAATTTGGTCACTATAACAACTAATTATTTGTAGTCTCTTAAATTGGTTTCTATTTAATAATTTTCTTGTAGAAAAAAAAAACAAAATATTACAAATAAAAATGTGCTTTAGTGAATGACAACACAGAAGTTCTATACGCTTTTCAAAAGATATTAAAGAATGACTAGCATCTTTTTTTACTCACTGCCTTTAAAGCATGATAAAATATATCACTACCAATAAAAAAAATTAATCTTATATGAATTTGGACCTAAAAAAAATGTTTTAGTACTAAAACCTAATAAGCTAATTCTATGAAAGAAAAGAGCTTGTTTTAGATAAAATGTATTGTGCATTAGCAAATAAAATGTGATTAATAAAAACTTAGGGAGTTGACAACTTTCAATGCATATTTTCCTTTGTCTGTGTTGGTTTCTTTTATAAAAACTTTGCAAAACAATAATAAGATAATTAGTTATTTCATTGTTAGAAAAGAATAAAAATATGTATCATAGAAAAAAGTGGTGAAAACAACTTACTATCAACCTTTAATTCATACCACATTAGCAAAACAAAATATCTTTTACTAGAAGAAATGGAAATTTTAAATAAACATATGAAATAAATTGACTCTATCACATAACCACAAGAAGATATTTTAAAGAAACAATATTTCATAAAGTCATAGCTACTTTTTAAGGAGTGAGTGACTAAATGATGGTCCATTGCATAAAACATCAGTACATAACATCCAGAAAAGAACAAAAAGGCCTTTGCTAGAGGACATTGAAGTTTCAAAGAAAATAAGAGATATACAATGTCAAGGAAAACCAGAATAAATAAAAATCTGGATATGAATGGGAAATTGAAAGGGGAAGAAACCCTAATATATCTGTTTTGGTATATTCTTCCATATTTTTGTATTTTTTTTAATAATATTTTTGTCATACAATGACAAATTATTATTGTTATTTGAAGTGTCAGCATAACTGAGATATCAAGTTGCATAGTAATATCTAACATGAAAGTTTTTATTTAAAAAAAAATCCTAAATTTCTAACAACAATAGGTAATGATATATTGACAACCCAAAAATTTTATACAGTCACGTTACAACCCTCAATACTATTATTTTAATATTTTTTCATATCATTTAATTATAAATTTACCTTTTATTATATATTTATATCTAAATCCATCACATATAAATATTGTATATAACTAATATCCATGTTGTTTATTAAAGTGGGAAGAGGTATTGGTTAAGTTAACAAGAGTATGATTGAGATTGAATAAATTATATTCTCCTAGTTGTGATTAACATACATGAGGACAAAGGATTGATAACAAGTGAAGTTGAGGCTAAAAGAGACTTGTTTTTGTTTTTCTAAAGAGAGTGACAAAGAAAAGAGGTCACTCTTTATGGTTTGGGTAAGTGGAAGAAAATTTGATGACAAAGAGAAACCAACAAATATGTTTGGAATTTTGCAATCACATAAAAAGAGAGAGAAGAAGAAGAAAATAATTTTTTAGTCTTCAATAAAATAAAAGAAAAAATAATTAATGTAAGGAGAGGATTGTGAATGAGAGTGAAGATAGAAGAAAAGTTGACCCATTATCTAGATAATGTTTTGTTAGTCAACAACCAGAATGTCATGTAAACAATAGAAGAAATTAAAATAGATAAGTGACATGTGCATGGAAAAACATGTTTGAAAAAAGCACTACCAAATAATAGCATAGTTCAAATTTAAATATGGATTTTTTTTTTGAGAAAAAAAGTGCATGGAAGATTATTTTTAACTACTTGATAATTTTAAATTTTTTTATTGAAAACATTTTATTAAATAATTAAAATATTTTTTATTTTTTTTTAAGTAGTCTATCGTTATGACATAACTTTTACTTAAATTTTTTTTTTCTATTGAAAAAAAAAAGTTAATTAGCTATCTGGTAACTAAAAAAATAAAAAAGAACATGTAAAAAGTTAGTCACAGAATTTATATACAAAAACAAAAAGTATTTTAAAAACTCAATATGATAAAATATTTAAAAAAAAATAATTAAAAATAATTAAATTTATGAAATGTCCAAATATATATAAAAAAGTTTTTCTGCCTGAAAAAATTTGAGGTGTTAGCACTTAAGGGGTGAATCTATTTAGGAGAATTTTGCGGTGTCAAAGTAGCTACTTATCTATGTATTTAATTATAAACAAAATCCAAATTAAGTAGTTTATTAATCTTATTTTTATAATAAATGAGTTAACTATTCTATAGATGAAAAAATTAAATTACTATTTAATAATTTGATTGAATCAAGTTTAAGGATTTAGACTTATATGGACTTTGAGAAGTTTCCAGATTTTAGAGAAAAAGAGACACCAATGAATCATGAACAATTTACGGCCAAATTAAACATTGTTTACTTTCTATAATTTATTTTAAAGGGCAAAATGATCATGATTAACCATTAATTAATACATTAAAATGTAGAAAATATTAATTTTTAAATGAAAAGTGTTGTTTGGGTGTGATTTGAGATGATATAAAGAGTTTGGTCAATTTCGTTAAGACTCCAATAATTGCCTATCTTCAACGCAGCCCCTTATAGTCAGAGAAAATAAAAAATAAAAAGAAAATTGAATAAAAAGAAAGAGGTGATTTAGTTGAAAAATAAATAAATAAATATGAGAAGATTTTTTTTTCATTAATTCGAAATAACTTTTTTTTCAGTAATCAAGTTTCAAACTGTTCATAGAGATTTTGTATTTTGTTTCTTGTGTGAGATGTGAAGTTTTGAAAAGTTATTGTCATTCTTATTAGGATTTTTCATTAAATAGGAGTGTTTTTAAAAGTTATTATTAAATTGATGGAAGAATTATTGACTTTTTTATAGAAAACATAATTAAACTTTTTAAAATATAAATAGTTCATGAAAGGCAGTGTAATCTATTTTATTTTGGCTCTATGTTTTTTAATGAATAATTTATAATAATTGTGCTTGGAATTATATTTTAAATGAACCAAAATAATTAAAAAATATTTATATCTGATCATTTTTAATATATACATATAAACTAAATTTTAAAAAAATAAGTGAGTAAACTAAAATCTTATGGAGATTTTAAAAAAATGGAAGTTAAACTACATCATCTTTTCTTCTCTTAGTATAAAAGAAACCATCTTATTTTTTATTCATTTGAGAATGCATTGAAATTGTAGAGAAAAAATTTACTTTTGTTTTTATTATTGGTAGTGAGATTATAAATTATATCAATCTCATTATTGTTATTATATAATACTAAATAACATTATATATATATATATATATAAATAAATATAAATATGTATAAATAAAGATGTTTATATTTATCGTTAGATATTATATATATTTAGTAGAAAAAATATAAAAAAAAAAATCAATTTTGACAGCTCTTCTTGTAATTTTCATGAAATCGATTTTATTTGCATTGTCATCTAATCTTATGTGAAAATAATAGCATAACAACCATAAATAAACATGATAAACTAGAATAAAAAAACATAATCTAATATGGAATAAATGTAGAGAATCACGTAATTATTTAATAAAATTTCTCATATATATTTATTGTTTACAATAAACATAAATTACCATAAAAAAATTATAAGATTCATTGACTTATAGAATATTGTATTGACTTTAAACATATAATACGAACATTTGTTATATTTTAAAGATTATTGATCTATTCTCATAGTTTTAATATAATTGGTAGTGAACATATGTCAAAGTAGTTACTCACACATTTATTAAATCAGAATGACTCTTCAATCCTAAATAAATAGTAGAAATATTTATTGATTTTACCACTCCATATTTTCATTTATATGAATAAATGTTGGAAACATTCATTAATTTTTCATCACTTCGTAAAATTTAAATCTTTTATAATTCAATAACTCAATACACATTATTATTGGATTAAACATGTATCACTAAATTGAAAGTTATAGTTGATAATTCAGATACAAGTTTAAATGTTTATTCATCACATTCTAAAAAACACATTAACAAACATAATTAATTTATGTGAAGTAAGACAGAATTTTCTTTTACAATATTAAAAGCCTTAAAAACTAATTTTATAAAAAGATTAAATACTTTCTTGAGAATAAAAACAAATACAGTCTTCTTGCTTGAACAAGATTTTTTAATTAAAAAATCAATTTCTCTTTTGGTGGATCATCACTTGTGAAAAAAAAAATTGCTTAAGCAAAGTGATTCAAATTTGAGGGTTGTCTCAAACAAATACCACCTAAGTAAATGATATGTGCAAATATAAAAAATCTTAAAGCATGAAAGTTTAACCAAACTATCAATTTTTTATACATAAAATTTGTAACATGTTAACTCTATAAAGGATAGACATAATAGAGTAATTAACACTTTTAGAAAAAAAATTGCATGGGCTATCAGACTTAAGCATGGTTATGATTTTATAAATATTTTCACAATTCCTTTTAGAAGAACAAAATCAATAAATAATACATAAGTAAGAATGTAGTATAATAATACAAAATTTTATATTTTGTTCACCTAAAATAATTATAGATTTCATTATTTAAAATAAAATTTAAGTATTATCATTGTTATTTTTAGCTTATAACAAGTACACTAAGTTTTTTTTTTTACTATCCAAATATACCTTATTTTTTCAAGCTATCCGTTTAAACTCCCCTAAGTTTAAAAACAAGTTCACAATACTTTTTCAAGCAAAGTAAACAAAGTTTATCTAGATTATACACACACACAAAATTATTGATTATTGTTTGATTACAAGATACATAGTCTTAATAATGAATATAAAAAACATACGATTCCTTTATTTTACAAAAATAACTTTATATACATATGATGAATTTACAAATAAAATTTGAGTGTACATTAGTTATTTAAAAAAGGATCTACTATACTAACACTTACGACATGCATTGGGATGAATTTTGAGAAAAGAAAAAGATAATTATCTAAGCCAAAGTTCAAAATTTCCTACACTCTTCCCTTGACTAGCTTGTAGATCAACTCTTACAAAAAGACTTAAGATTTTAATATTTGACTTTGAGCAGAGAAAAGGAAGTGAATGAGAAAACATTAATTTATTTGAACTAGAACAATAAGATTTCTTTCACCCAGTCATATATTAAACTCAACTTGTTTTGGCAATTTCTCTCTGCACGATATTATTTTTTATGTGCATCCAACACAACTTTTAAAACCCCATTTTGCCTTTATCTTTTGTTTTGAAAAAAAAAAAGGTGCAGAGGAGTTTGGTGTCTATTTGAGGTGCATAGGAGGTGTTGTTGGTGTAGTGTTGGTATAATGATAAGCAAAACTTAAAGGACAACAAACACCAACTATTCATTATCGTCAATAACAATCTTCATCAATAATTTTAAGAGGTCAAAATAATATATTTAAACTAAGTGTAATTTTAGTAGGTCAAAATAATATAATATATTTAAACTAAATGTAATTTTAATGTCTATTATCCATGGAAAATTACTGAAGCTAATGTCAAAGTAGTGTGAACGAATTTCTCTTCTTCCTATATGATTGCACCGCTCTTACCACGTGAAGAAATGATATTGAAGAAGTGTATCCTTCTTAATCATCAACAATATTAATTCTTAACTTTACTCTCAAAGAAAAAGTTTTGGAAGCTGTGGACCCAACAAAAGGGTTGGTGGGTCGCCCCATATTAGCTCTGCTAGTGCCTCCAAGAACACCTGTATTTCTTCCTCTCCATTTTTAGGATGATAATGAAGGCAGGCTGAGAAGACTAGAAGGTGCGAAATTCGTCAACAAAGTGGCCACTTATCATCTTATTTGAAACTGGGAACTTACAAACTGGAAAATTTGTGGGACTGACCTTACATTTGATTTGCTTATCTGAAAATTTTGGGATTGATTTGTATGAGATGAGCAGATATAAAAGCAAGTGTTTCTCCTTGTATGAAATTTATAGATTAAAAACTACAAATGAGAAGGGAGGAAAAAAAACGGAAAGGCATATTAGCGTCCCCGAAAATTACCTCCAAATGCATGGTAATACAAGGTGGACGTGACAAAACATGAAAGAGATTTGAGGAGATGCGAGAGAAAAAGGACTAAATAAAAAAAATAGATTATGAAAATAACCTAAACGATAAGATTAAAAAGGAATAAATCTAGGGGGTAGTCTTATAGTTAAATATCAAACGACGAGTGTTAGAAATATAAGAAATTGCTTTTGTGAATACAAAAAATGGTTATGCATAAAGTGCAAAGGAACAAATGTGTAAAGACTGGAAGACAACCAAAAGACCAAATGTGTGACAAAAAGTAAAACTCGTATCACTTAATCCGTCTAAAGACCAAACTGATAAGTAAAAGACCATATTATCGAATTCAACAGCAGTATTAAGTCGCAGTAACACTAACTCAAAACAACAAGTTCATGAAAACAGCGTAGCTGCCACACAAAATACAGCAAGTGAAACCCCATAAATACATAAGCCATTATACTGCTACATCTAATACCCGTAAAATGGCCTAGTCTGTAAACAGACTCTGCTATCTATCAGCACAGTTAATCATCCGCTGCACCGTTCATATTATCCTGCGTCACCATTACTCATGACCCAAGCAGTTAACCTTCCTCCCAAAATAAAAATTTACTACGATGGCACTGCAGATATTACAGGGAAATCAAGTCAGAAAAATGCTAACAGAACCACAAAATTATATAAAATGTAACATAAAACCCAAGAGGAAGGAAACAAAAGACAATTAAATAACTTACAAGATTTTAAAAGTGATAAAAAAAATTCTCACAAAAAACAAATACAACAGCAGAATAGTAATATTTCAATTTGGAAGAGAAAACGTCGGTACTTTCATAGACTACAAACAAAATAAATTTGTCTTCTTAACGACATGAAAATACAATGCAATTGAGAAATGAGTTACTGGAAGGAAAAACAATTAATACAGTGCAAATATTGATCAAAACATTATGCTTCAGAAAATATAACTCAATGAAAAACAATTAAGCATTTTGGAATATTGAGTAAAAATCTCTTTTAAGAAAATTCTACAATGCATATACGTAAGACTATGATTTTTTTTAAAATAGCATGAAAACAGAAGTATGTGTAGTAACTCTATAAAACACTAACGAATAATTTATTGAACTAAAATACGTTTATCATACAATACCATGGGCTCAATCATGCAAGGTGAAGCATGAAGCTCAAATAACCACTTACAACCTACTAATTTTTCGAAGCCACTTCAAAATAACAATCGAGATTTAACAATAAAACTTCATAGAATTACTAAATGACTAGGGTAAGCTTATACGCAAGTAACAACGTAAAGAAACTGCCAATTCAACCTCCAGGAACTGCCATGTATTCAACTAATCTATTGAACATTCACTAAATCATTTTTAAATTGTTATTTGAAAACTAAATAGATTTTCAACATGAACGACAAATATTTTAATAATGCCTCTAGAACATTTGTTTTCAACAAAATATTAGTTATAGTAAATGCCCTAAGCCCACAACACAAATATAAAATTTATGGTTCAATCTTGAATTCAGTTTCAATTTTGAAATATTTGGACTAAAAAATATAATTCTGAATTATAATTATTAAAATTCAATCGTCTAAGTGACCATTATATGAACTAAAATCAACGGATGAAAAACACATACTATAAGTTGAGGTATCAATCTGCTCAGGCAGCTGTTTTATATCCACCTCAAACCTTGACTGAACCTGGAATTTACACCAAACACAGATTAGAAATCTAAAGGAGATATATATATATAGTAGACACACACATACATCACATTGAATAAAAATTGACGAAAGAAGTTCCCTACATTGTTGAGAACATCAACATCAGTAGAGCAAGAAACAAATGTAATTGCAAGGCCTTTGGTGCCAAATCTTCCAGCTCGACCAACCTGTTCAAAATCCAGCCAAAAACAATGAGTCAACCTTGTACTAGATTTTAGTGGCATAAAATAGCTAACTCAAAAAAAAACAGATCTTATAATCATACCCTGTGCAAGTATGTGTCTGCAGAATCAGGCATGTCATAGTTTATAACAATGTTGACACGTTCAATGTCAATCCCTCTTCCAACCAAATCTGTTGCAACAAGAATCCTTGTATGGCCCTCTTTGAAACCTTTATAACGCTTTAACCTATGAATAACATAAGCAAAGATCATATATAAATGTCTACAACTCATCCACTCACATCACTGAAGTATATATAAAAAGTGAAACCAAAATACAAAGAAAGTAAAGCAGCTTATAGCAGAAGTATGGCAGAGAGAGAGTATGATTGCAGAAATAAAATTGCAATACATAGGTAGAGCCAGACAGACAAAAAGGTCAAGTGGAGAGAGAAGCATCAGAGTGCTGAGCCAAAGGCACAAGAAACTGGGTGCGGGAATGAGGTCAAAAGAACAGTGGAGTTGATGGTTACATTGCCGCTTGTGACTTGTACTGATAGCGAGGAGGGAAAAGATGAATTGTCTGGGGTTTTACTTCTTAGATGGATGGTTTTATTTTTAATGTGAGGCTGGGTAGGGTCAACCCAACAAATCAGATTTCCACCACTCGCCTCTTTTTTCCATCTATATCTTCAATTACACCATGGCAACTACAAGAAAGGAGGTCATAAAACCTAGCACGCCACTTCTGCCATAGAACAGCAACCAGTGAGAAATCCACTGAAATCCACGGAGCTGAATGCAGTCCCTCAGAGACCAATTTATTTAATTTTTTTCTGGATTAAACCAGTAAAATGCGTTACAGCAGATGTCAGGAGGAGAAAGGGACACGTGACAAATTCATCAGGAAGTTAGATACGCCTAAGAGATAGGAACAAGTGACTGTAAAACGCTTAAAGAACTCATAAAAAGCCCTATAGTTACTAAATGCACATATAAGCTGTGCTGTTCATGTAACTGAACTATACATAAACCAACTATCCCAAAGATTTCCACGCTGGTTTCTTCTAGTCCGTTCCAGTATAATTCTAAACACTAAGATGTAGAAAGAGAATCCCAGCACCATTAATTGTATTATAAAAAATATATTTCAACATTCATAAAACAGTAGAGTAAAATAAAATCTAATGTCTCGAGAGAGATTTATCTTACACTCCCTTTCTCTTATAATTTGTTTCCCCAACTTGGTTAATAGATAGTTTTGAACACCAATTTTTAACTGTGACCTCAAAAAATCAACTAAGATTTAACTTGAAATTTCAAAGATGACAACAAGAGGAATTTAAAAACTTTATTAGTTGTTGGTAACGATAAATTGCAAAGGGAGACAATATCATTGGGATGTGCTTCCATAATAAATCACCACTGTTAAGAGGTTTGTATTATTGAAAAATAAAAATGCAACTCATTCTCTCACAAGGAAAAGGGGTACACAATTCAAAATAAGAGGGGGAGAAGGAGAAATGTAATTTAGGCAACTCCCAGAAGTTTAACTTCCTCAAGGAAAAAACGTCAGCTACATAACATCCTTATTCTCGGAAGAATATAGACTTGCAATGCAATTTTAATTGCATAATGCACATGGGAGATGCCCCTCATTGTTAACTTCTATTTAACATTCCTCGGTCAAAAGCAAGACCATATCAAATATTGTTAAAAATCCACACCGTATCTCACAAGAAAAAAACATAATATCATAACATCCTTATTCTTGATAGATTATAGATGTGCAACGCACTTAATTATATAATGCATGCCCTCATAATTAACTTCTATTTGACATTCCTCAAAAACCAAAACCATATCAAATATTGTTAAAATTCACATTGTATCTCACATGGAAAAAACATAGTTTCCCATAGTGAGATTTGAAGTTTAAATCAAACAACAAAATAATGAATGGAAACAAACTTCTTCAACATCCATTGACATCTATAAAACAAACCTTTCTTCCTGGGACATGCCAGAGTGGATGCATATAGAAGGAAAGTTGCACTCCACAAGTAGTTTGTCCAGCTCGGCTGCTCTACTAACACTTTTAACAAAGATAACAACTTGATTAAAGTCCAGTGCATCAAGAAGATCATTCAACTTCCGGTTTTTCTCCTCCTCTTTCAATTTGATTTAGTGCTGCCATGTCAGTCATCAATTTAATTACAAATAACACATTAACTTAAAGAAAGGAAATAATAATTCAAGAACAAAAAGCTAACCTGCACAAGTCCGTGAAGTGTCAACTTGGCCTCATCATCAACATAAATTTCCATAGGCTGAAAGGAACAAATTTCACAGTAAATCATATTAGGGTCCTTCCTCAAGCTAATGGAATCCACAACGAAATTAATGATGGATGCAGATCCCTTGAATGACAGTTCTTGTCCCTCTGTTTTGTCTCCTTGCAGAAACTTTTTTTAGTCACGCCAAGCAAGTGCCACGGACACTTGACACCCACCCTAAGAAAACTGGCAGAAACAAAACCAAAATACCCTAATAATACCATTTCCCCTTTTAAAAGAAAAGGAATACCAAGCCTAACATGAATCAAGCTACGTACCATGGATGAGTCAAACTTCTAACATGAACCAATGGACAAAAGAAGTACAAACAGGATCACTCCTAAAATATCCCATCCAAAACTTTATCCTAACCCAATCTCAGGTCACCAGCCCACTAAACTCCCCCTACCAGCTGGGTGTTTCAGTAAAAGTAGTATGAATAAAAGACACTACAAGAAAAACCTGTGGGAAGGAAAACGATGAAACTACAGCATTCTAAATATCTTGAAAACTCTCAGGGATTGTGAGCAGTATGTAAAAGAGACTTCTAATTCAAGTAGTACTGGCCATGAGACATTACATCTTGCATAAATTTCTTGCAGACTGGGCGAATTTCCTTGCTGAGTGTTGCGGAAAACATCATAACTTGCTTATCATGGGGAGTCATCTTGAAAATGTCTTGAACATCTTTCCTCATATCTGCAGAGCATAAAAGGAACAATAAAAACCATTCAAAACCTTTGACACTCGGACCCGCTTTTTATCATTGCCACTCTTAGAACATGTTTAAGTGAAGTGTCTAATTCAATAAATATTTGTTGGATATCTGACAATTCTAAAACAGTTCCAACGCACAATTTTAAAAAGGACAAATACATTAATTTCAAAAAACTCAAACTAATTATATAAATTTTTATTATGATTATAAAAATATGGAACAAATATTTTTTAATTAGCCATGAGGAACATCTATTTGACACATAAAAAATTGAAACATAATTGTACATATAAATATTTTTTGTCAATTTATATAATCCATAATTATATATATAATTATAGATTTGTGTTCCTGTATTCTATATTTTGGATATTATACTTGTTGAGGTGTCGATGTCGTGCTAGTGTCTATGTTACATAGTTCAAAACAGTAGAGTGGTCATTCAGCAATGAAACATACCCAGTGATTCCAGCATCTTGTCGCATTCATCTAATATAAAATGTCTCACATTCTTCAAAGAAAGATCCTTATCCCTTGTCAATGCTAGTATTCTTCCAGGTGTTCCGACAACAATATGAGGGCACTCATTTTTCAGCAGATCCTTGTGAACTTTGATGTTGACCCCACCATAAAAGACAGCAACCTTGAGATCCGGTAAATAGGTACTGAACCTCTCAAACTCATGGCATATCTGCATGAACGAGGTTGCAAATCTTAAATTGGATACAACTAGAATACCATGTTCGATCATTTTGATGCATCAAGTCGCCCATGAGTACCTGGTATGCTAATTCTCTTGTATGACACAGAACAAGAGCAGAAACTTGGCCAGGAACGGGATCAATCTGCTGCAGAGTCGAGAGAACAAAGACAGCAGTCTTTCCCATTCCAGATTTCGCTTGGCAAATTACATCCATTCCTAGAATTGCTTGAGGGATGCACTCATGTTGCACTGATGATGAAGCAAATAAAACAGGGCCGAAGGAACCGAGTGTAAGTAAAATAAACCTTTTCTGACGCTTTTAATTTCATTTGATAGCTTTACCAAAGCAAGTTAGTTCTCCAAAACAAGATTGTGAAACAATTATTACCTGAGAAAAACAAAAATAAATTCACATAAGGATGATACACTAGACACGTATGTAACATGTATTTAACTATCTTGTTCAAAGCAAAAGCCCCAAAATCCAAAATTTCAAGATAACGGTGAGGAGAAAAAAACAAAGGTGGTCGTCCAAACAATTTCATGATAAAAAAAAGGCCAGAATATTTGTCATGACAATAGCTATAATAACCATTACGAGTCTAAAATCCCCAAAATCATCCCAATACTACAGCCACAGCCACAACATAGAACAAAAATAACTGTAAATGAAAGATAAAGATAGTTCGATGGTTTGCCTTCAGAAGGATGCTCAAATCCCGAGTCCACAATAGCCCGAAGAAGCTCTGGCTTCAGAAGAAAGTCTCTGAATCCTGAACTGTGAATTCCAACATAGCCCCTACAAGAGAAAATTAAAAAAAAATATCAATACCCAAAAAAAGGTAATCGTAGATTTATACGTCTTAACTCAATAAATCGTGCACTTACTTCTTGGTAGCTTCGCCGTTGACTTTAGCTCCGACGGAGTCGGGAGCCTTGTCTTCTTCCTCCTCGTAGTCAATAAGCTCTTCCTCGTATGTTTCGTCCTTGGTTTCTCCCATTATCTGCGAATCACGGAGTCAATTAAATCATAACCTGAAACAGAATATGATGCAAATCGAATGTGTAAATTGAGCTAGGGTTTTGCCCTAGATAGCGATTTGTAGGGTTTTGGGAGAGGGAAATACCTGCGAGATGAAGGATGAAAAGGAAGGTTGGAAGGTTGGGGTTAGGGTTAGAGATAGGGTTGAGAGAGAGAGTCTGCAAAGTAAATTGTTAGATGAAAAACAATTTGGGGAAAAGAAACTGAGAGAGCGAAACCTCCACGGGATGAGCGAGTCGCAGTTAGTGGATGAGCAAGTGACAATAGGGTTAAAGGGCACCACCTTTTTTATAGAAAGCCGTCACCGCCTTGTTTATTATATTAGCCGCTGTTTTTTAAGATAGGATATATAATTTTTTTTTTATATAAATTTTTTATTTTGAATTCGTGATAATAATTTATGTTATAATTCAGATTACTCTAATTATTTAAGATGAAAATGACATATTCAAACATTATAAAATAAAATTTATTCATTTATATATTATAAAATATCTTTTGATATGAAATATTTCATTCATATTCTATTGTTTTGAAACTTTTTAATTCGTACATGTATTTTTTAACTTGTTATTTTATAGTAATATTAGCAACTTATATATGTTCAAAACTCACAAAATAACAATTTTAACCATTTTTTATCTTTTAAAAAATATTTTATCAATATTCCGATAATTTTTTGTATGGCATAAAGATAGTTATTATTAGAACCATTAAAACTCATAAGACCAACTTTATTTTGGGTCATGTTAGATTATAAAAAAAAAACTTAATCTAGTTATATTAATAAATTTATAAGGATATTTAGTAAGTAATTATTAGTTTCTACATTATCCTATCTAAAGGTAATTTTTTTAGTACCTTCGTAATTTTTTTTCATCCTATAAGGACTATTTTATCTTTAATAAAAATAACAAGTAATTATAAGTTTGTATACCCTTCATCTTATTTACCTATTAAGCAACGACACCTCCAAACATTAAGAAGAAAATCATGAACCCAATCACAATTATTGACCATAACTCTGACTCAAGTTTTGAATTTCAAATAACATTCCATAATGTATTTATAAATTTAAAAATAATCCATAATATAAAGTTAGTGTATTTGAAGATATAGAAATATGTTTTTGGAATGATGAATTAGAATATAACTTTATATTTCACATTATCTAATAAAAAATATATATCCAAATTCATAGATATGTTTCAGATCAGACAATATTAAATACATAAAATTCATATTATTATATTTAAGATTATATAATCTAAAAATATTTAGATTACACAATCTGTCTTTAAAAAAAATCAAAAATTAAATAAAAACAAAGCAACCTATCACCACCAACACAAATGACCACCTCTCACCACTACCACCACGACGAACCATAAGAACAACAAACATTTTAAGCTTCACCACTAACCTCTTTCACCTAAAAAAAACATAACCTAAACTATTTACATAAGTATATTTATAAATTAAAAAAAACCATGAAGGTACGGAAAGAAACCATGGAATTAGAAAAAAAAACTTCAAGACTTTAAAGATATTGATTAACAATGATAACAATTATTTAATGAAAAAATACTTTATATTTGAAGCTGATATTTGGAATTTTTTTTTAAATTATGTCCAACCTATTTTGTAATTTGTTTATATATATTTTTTGATATTCAATGTTTAGACTTGTCACTTGTTTATTTACCTAGATATTTGTTAACACTATTTTATAATTTGTTTAGCCATTTGCTTTTTATTTGTTTGAGACTTTTTTTTTTAAGTTTATTGTATTGATAATAGTGTTCCGTTGAATGGGAAAAAGTAAAGGTCACGAATATACCTTTATCATGAGAAGTCACGAGTCCCATTGTTTTTCTTTTTTCTTGGAATTTTTTCTAAGGTTTCAAATATAATTTGTAACATTTTATAAAATAACATTTAACTATTACAATACAAATTTTAAAATAATCAGCTCGCATATATTATACCCGGCTCGGTTTGTACCCACTTATATATAATGAAATATCTTAATCTCTAGTCAACGTGAGATTTCTAACATTTTGAGTTTGGATAAACTTCTAAATTTAAGGGCAAGTTATCCAAACAGAACAAAAATTCAATATATAATAGAATAAGTTGAGAGGATTAATCTTCTCAACTGACCCCACAAAGATTGATGACTAAATTCTAAGGAAAAACAGAGAATAAAGAAAATTATCTATATAGCAAAGATGAGCTTACTGTGTTTAAAATTCTGATTGGGTAGAAATGTTCTTTAACTTCTTAGTTACATTCTTAGTTACAGTGTGGTGCGATCAGATCCTAAAATAAATGATGTATGAAGTGAGAAATGAAGAGAGAAGAGAGAAAGTGTGAGAAAGATGAAAGAAAGAAAAAAAATGGTGTGTGAGGGAAAGGTTTCTCTTGGTTTTAAAAAGAAGTTGGGTTACATAATTTGTACAATTTGTATGTTTGTTTATTTTCCTCCCTACCATTTCCTTTTCTCAAATTTAACTCCAATCCTGTTTTTTTTCATAGTTAGATCATATATATGTTACAAAATAGCAAATTAAGAAACATTTCTATCTGAATAGTTTTTGAAATATAATAAGTTTAAGTTTTTTATAATTTCTTTGATTTTCACAATTTATATTAGTTCTAGTAATTGAAATCTTTGATTCTTTTATCTAACTTCTATAACTTATTTTGATTGGTGTTTTAGTTATTCTTTAAATTCATCTGGTTACTTTAATTCTGTAATTTATTTTGATTGGTGTTTTAGTTATTCTTGAAATTCATTTATTTACTTTAAGTTAGTTGATTAGAAATTACCTGCTAATTACTCTAACTAAGACGAGAATAGAAAAAATATTTATGAATTTTTTATTATTGATTGTAGATCTTATTGTTAATAATTGGATTGAATTCGTATCTGATTGGATTGTTTTGAATTATAGTAATGTTATATTTTTCATGGCGTTGGAAGTAATTATTTTGAATATAATAGAGATGTTGTGAATTGATATTTTGGTGTTAAATTATGTTTTAAATTTATTAGTAATTCTATTTTTAACTTAAAAATACAAACTCGCACCTACGCATACTGTGGGTCTTACAATAATCCACATATTTTTGTTTAAGTATTTAACGGTTGAGATTTTAAGTTATGTAGATTGTGACCTGAAGTATCTGGATAAGTTGCATTAAACTCACCTTAATTATTGATTCTTAAAATTTGATGTTAATTTTGGATTAAGTCAAATATTTGATTACGATGTAGCATATTTAATACGATTTTTTTTAAGTTATTTGTCTATTGTTATTTTTATATTTGTCTATTTATGGCTAAATTTGTTATAAATATATAGGACATGAAGATTAATTGAAATATAATCTATTTAATACCAGATGTATGATGTTTGAACATACCATAATAAATATATATTTTTTAATTATAGGTTAATTTAACTATATTTAGCTTGTGTGATTGTTTCTACTTATGTATTTTTAGATTATAGTACAAATATTAGATAAATTTAGGTTTATGTAAAAAGAAATTTAGGTTTATGTACAAAAAAACGTGGAAATTAACCTTAAACCTTAAACTTGATGTCTTTTTACATGATTTTTTTATGAAAATGTCTTTTTACATTATCTTTTATAAAGTTATCTCCTCGGTGAAAATAAGTCTCCATATATAAATTTTAAAATTTATTTTCTAGTTCAAACTTTTATTTTCACGAGGACATAATATATGTAAAAGAATATTTATTTTTGGGTTTAGGTTTAGGGTTAGAAGAAAAAAAATATATAGATTGATATTTTAGTTGAAATCGTATTTAATTAATAATTAAATATATATTTTAAAATTTGTTAATATTAATTTTTTGGAAGACATAATATTTTATTATTTGTAAAGTGAAAGTGTGAGAGAAAAAATCAATGTAAATAAACTTTTTCCATGAAATACATCAAATAAAACATTTTATAAATTTGGTTAAATTTATTGCTTGATTGTAAAACATATTCGTTTGCATTTTAAAAACAGTGTTTTTTTTATTAAATATAGAAATTTAGGGATTTAATAATGTTTTTTTTATAACAAAAAAATGTACAAATGGGTATGCGTTACGTATTTTAAACATTTATCTTCAGTAACATTAAATGATTGTGTTTAAACTCGTTTGTTATTTTTTTTTTCATTTTTAATTTGTATACATGATTTTAAACATTTAAAATTAATTTAAAAACAGGTTCTACTTAATAAGGTGTAATTGGCATACATGTAAAATATACTACAGCTTAAAAATATCATAAAAAAATACTAACAAAATCATTTTAAATTAAATATAAATATGATAATCTATATTTAAAATTGAGATATATTTATATTATATTATTAAAAACGTAATAATTGCTAGTTCGTCTGTTCCACACTTGTCCTGCAAAATACGAGTCGGGTTGGTCCGTCCTGCATAAAATATGCGAGTTGATTTTTCTAGCCCGTCCCGCATAAGGATTGTCCCACAGATCTACGGTCAGCCTACAAAAGAAATATTTTGTTTGAAATTAATATTTTTTTAAAAAAAAATTTAAGTTATACAGGTCATGCGAGTCAGCCCCCGGGGTTGCTGGTTATGCGAGACGGACCTAAGCGAGCCAACGGGTTGGAATAGACAACCCGCCCTGCGTTTTTCTCAGTGGACCGCGGGCCGGCCTGCACGCACCGCCCCACTTTGACATCTCTAAGGAAAATTGAATATATTACCAAAAAAAATAAAAAAAAAATACACTTTCTATGACAATTATTGCTAAACATGTCACTGATTTACCTTTAACTATTATAGAAAATAACACATTCTATGATGGTTAAAATATTACTTGTTATAAAAAATAACACATTCTATGACGGTTAAGATACTTTCTGTCAAAAAATAACATATTTTATATATGTCATCAAAATAAACTTTTTATGATGGTTGTACAACCATCGTAAAAAGTACAAACTTTATATTTCGTTTGTATCTATAACATGTCTAAAACTAACATAAAGAGATATGTTTTAACCATCATAAAAAGTGGTTAGTGTATTAGTGAATTTAGTCATGAATTAAATTCTATGTTGTTATTTTTTCCTATATTTAAAATTAAATAAAAAAATATCACTGACATCATGGGATTAGTTACTAATAGTGAATGTAAACTGGAAGGCTTGTCTCTAATTGCATTAATTCAAGTTGTATTCCTCATCTTTTAGTTTGGACATATTATCAAACACCCTGCACTCACAACAACAGAGTATTCAAGTAGAAAAATAGAGGGGATGCTTCTTGACTTGGCCTTTCATTCTTTTTGGTATGTTTACAGTGGAGCAATTATAAATATTTTTTGTAAACAGTACAAAGAACCTATCAGATTAGAAATGTACTTGTCACTAAATTGTCTCCTCAATAATACAAATTGCAAGCCAGTAATAAAAACCTGTGTTTGAATCTCGATAGAAGCCGATTCACATAAGTCACCAATCATCCTATAAATGTTTTAAAATTCGTTTTATCGATATCCAACTTTTTCTCAAGGAACTGACTATGTTATAAAGTTTAATATATAATAAAATTTCATTATAAAAAATAATTTTATATTATTCACATCATAATGATATATAAAGATAATCATCTAAATTTCTTCTTTAACATGACAATGAGTTAATTTGATTGGAACATATAAGGTGAATATGACATATGTTATATTATTATAATTGATGGGAAAAACGCATGCGGAAACAACACACATAATCACGAATCAACTGCAGAAAAATAAACGACACAAGATTTAACGTGGTTCGGTCGCCAACTGCAACCTACATCAACTCGGACAACTATTAGGTTTACATTATATCCTGTTGCACACCAATTACAAGTACAATGATCTCTTTAAATATAGATAAATAAAGATAATAAAGGGACATAATAATTAAGCCCACTCACTAAACATGTGTCTAGTCAGCCCAACCCAATTGGTCCTGACTTCATACCCAATAATCTCCCACTTGAAGCCACGGAACAATGTTCACCTACGCTTCAACTGTGTACATGGTGTCTTGTCAGTCCAACCCAATTGGTCTTGACTTCATACCAACAATCTCCCACTTGAAGTCACGGAACAATGTTCACTTGCGCTTCAACTGTGTACATGTACTTCTGTAATTTGTCGATGGAACTCACTGTTCCACCTCTAGTTGCCACCAGCCTTCTTAATCATTTTGAAGACTTCGTTAAAACTCCTCTGAGTTTCAACACGTCAGTCACTGACTTGTTTTCTGTTCCTACCGACTCCCACTTACAGGAACTGTCAGATCCTGGAACAACCTGAGTTTCAACACGTCAGTCACTGACCCGTTCTCTGTTCCTATCGACTCCCACTTACAGGAATTGCTGGATCCTGGAACAACCTGAGAACAAACACTTTCCATATTCAACAAGAAATTTTTTGGAGAAGTTTCAACCGCTGGAATACTGGTTCTCCTAACCCACTGTCATCTAGGAACCTTAGTTGAAGCACGACCCGTGCTCCCACTGCCACAAGTACCTCTGACTGGTCTACCTGAACCTTTCCATGCTCGTTCATCCTGAATCTGACATGTGGCTCTGGATTTCTCTCTTGTAAAGACAACCCTCTTCTGCCCACGAGATTCTGTGAACCGGACTTTGTTTATCTTCTGAACTGGGATTGTCACTCCCTCAGACACGGTAATCTGACTATATACAACGAACCTCTCTTTCTTTCGCTGGCCATGACAAGATTTTCCTTGACGACCTTCCACTGCTGATTTCCGAACTTCACTTCATGTCCCCTGTTCGTCCAACTGCCTAACAGAAATCAAACTTCTTTTCCTCAAGCTTGGAAAAACTCTTACATCCTTCAAAGTCCAAAAACCAATTGGTGTCTTCAACACTATGTCACCCATGCCCGCGTAACATCAAGAGTTCTATTGTCCGCCAGTCTTACCTTTCCAAAGTCTCCAATAACTAGATTCTGCAATGCTTCAGAATCCATGACCCAGGAATCCACACTGCTCTCCGCGCAACAGACTAAGAGGTCCTCGTCCGCGGAATCTTCTGCA
>Ga0123342_1004623_pt1 | contig 20771 bp, 9 predicted proteins | sample Turbeawhitnodule_FD_89960 | JGI IMG/M metagenome (GOLD analysis project Ga0123342, IMG submission 89960) | Root nodule microbial communities of legume samples collected from Mexico - Turtle bean Mexico white nodule | ecosystem: Host-associated > Plants > Roots > Nodule | place: Mexico: Nepantla...
AATTAATAAAAAGAGATACTTTAGGGGTATCCCAACCCGTATACAAAACACATGGTTACTCCTCCTTATGACTTATAACTACACACTTGCAATATGAGCTAAGCATGTAGCTAGAGCCACTTGAAACAGCACCCAAAGGTCGCACCTACATCACATAAAGCGTATAAAAGTTTCACTGTGGAGATCATCCACCGTGACTCACCAAAAAATTGCTGAGTTATTGATTTCGCTGAATCGATTAAAGTATCAAACTAGATGTTAATGTAAAATAAACAAACAAATTTATATTAATTATACATTTAAATCTTAAAATACCATCAGTGAAAAACTAATTCAATTAAAAATTAAAAACTAATCTGTGTATCATATTGATTAAATCTATCTATATGGTGAAATGATATTTGAGAGAAAATGTGAATATATAATTTAATGCTAATGCAGTATTTAATACAATACATAAATAAAAAGTTGTTAAAATTAAAAAAAAAAATCTGGAATAGAATTTAAACAAAAATCTAATTTCAGGAAAACAACTTAAAAATACAATATATATATATATATATATATATATTTGATTTTTTTTGAAAAAAAATCTGTAAACTCTGAAAATTCTGGAGTCTAGAAAAGTGTTACATCAATCCAACTTCAAAAATGTATTTCAGAATAACAAATTTAAAAAATCTTTTGATCCCACCTCTCCTCTTATTTAAAAACTAAAAAATATATATTTTTTCATTTGACATGTTTCATATTCAAAAACATCATGTGCAAGCAATTACCATGTTTTTTCTGGACTGTTTCTTCCTGCATGTATTTTTTTTGGCACCTATACAAAAAATGAAAATATTTTTTTATTCTTCTTGTGCCACTTCCACATTAGATTATATAATTTGAAAGTCTGAATTTGATAGTAGTTTTTGGATTATGTAATGAGGACACACATTTGAAAAAAGGCTTCTGGATTACATAATTCGGAAACTAGAAAAAACTTTCGGATTAAGTAATCTGGAAACTAATCATGCATTTGAAAAAAAAATTATGGATTATGTAATCCAGAAGTTAATTACGAATTTAAAAAATGACTTCCAGATTACATAATTCGGAATATTACATAGAAACATTTTTAGAAATACGAAAATTTATGGAGGTTGGAGAAGAACATATGGAGGTGCAGGAAGAAACAGTTTTTTTTTTCTATCCGTATCTCTTGGATGGCAACTGATTGGGCTTGGCCAATTTTACTTGGATTTCCAATGGACTGTTTCCCATATCTTCTTCTGCCACCTCCATACACAACATGAAAATACATTTTTATCCTTCTTATGTCACCCCTATATAGTAGTTTCCGAATTATGTAATCCGAAAACTCTTTTGAAAAAAGACTTCCGGATTACATAATCCAGAAGTTATAAGACTTCCGGATTAATTAATCATGTATATGAAAAAAAGCTTCTGAATTATGTAATCCGGAAGCTAATTACAAATTTGAAAAATGACTTCCGAATTATGTAATCCAGAATAGTATATAAGGGCATTTTTGAAAATTTGAAAATACATGGAGGTGAGAGAAGAAGGTATGGAGGTGCAGGAAGAAACAGTCTTTCCAATGATGTACGAAAAAAAGGGTCAAGACTAAAAGGCTGACGAAAAAGAAAACATAGACCAACCAAGAGTAATAATAAAAAAGTATTCAGGTAATTGTTAACACACCTTACTTTTCATCATTTTGTTTATTTGTGTACCATTTTTCTAAAAAAATTCTCCTTTTTCCCTTGTTTAAATACCCTCCCCATCTTTCATTTCTTACTATCTTTTTTATTCCTTATAAAATTCTGCTCACACCCTTACCGAAGGAAGTACATCTAACAATATTTAGCAATTGACTTAGAAGAATGTGTTTACTTATGACCTATATAATATATTTCCTGTGAAAAGGCAGTGGTTATACTATCTATCTATCGGTATACGTGCAAAAATAAAATACATCTAAAGAAAGAAGACCTGGCATAATTTTTGAATCATATATAAAGTTTCACTTTAATGGTATGCAATATATTTAATAAAATGTAAATTAATTAATTAAAAAGCAAAAGGCTTTGTGTGGTGTATTAGTCCTAGTGGGTACAGGTGAACTAAAAAAGCATTGTATGAGTTGGGAGATGATGAAAGGAGTGGAGGAAGCCGAGAAGGGTAGGAAGTTTTAGATGGGCATTGGTGAGCTTAAAATGTTTAGCCAAAGAGGGTTTGCAATGCTCACAAACACGCCAATCCCACCTACTCCAAACTCTTTCATTTTGCATTCATTGGTTAAGGTAGTTGAGCTTCTAAAACCAACTTTGACTCTTCCCAATCTTCACTTCTCATCCTCATGCCTTCCATCTATAAATTCCCTTAACCCAACCATCACAACTCCCCAACTCATTCTTCTCTCCACCTCTTCCACAAATTCAACAAATTCCTAGTGGACCCCACAAGACACTACACATGGCAAGTTTTCGGTCTCTCTCCCTCACAGCTGCTGTGTTAGCAATGGCTCTGCTAATGGTTGCACCAAGCTATGCTCAAATCACCACGCCATGTAACGCATCAATAGTAGGGACTTTCTTCACACCTTGTATGAATTTTCTCACAAATAGCAGCGCCAATGGAACCTCACCAACCACCGAGTGCTGCACTGCCCTCAAGTCCCTCACAAGTGGTGGCATGGACTGTTTGTGTCTCATTGTCACTGGCAGCGTTCCCTTCAGAATTCCCGTCAATCGAACCTTAGCCATTTCTCTCCCTCGTGCCTGCAACATGCCCGGGGTCCCACTTCAATGCAAAGGTTTATTTCTTCAATTCCTATCATATACTTTCTTTCTTTCTTTTTTACTAACCAAATATTGTTTGGTTTCAGTGGTTCAAGAGAATCTCAAAGATTAATTAATTTTAACTTATAAAACAAACTTATTTCTTTCATTTCATTTTATCAGTGGTTACTGATTAAGAAGTTTATTAACCATAATCAGTAAGGCTAATGAAGTTTTTTTTTTACTTATTTTGCAGCCTCGGGTTCACCACTTCCTGCTCCTGGTAAAGCTAAAACTGCAAACTTCCATGAACATGTTGCATAAAATTCTTATACGAACATTTTCACATCTGTAACTAAGCCTTTGAATGATTTTAACATGCGCAGGACCAGTGTCTCTTGGACCTTCACCTTCGCCTGCATCAGATTCCTCTGGATTTTCTCCAACCGCTAGTCCTCAAGGTTAATTATTTCATTTCAGTAACAGTTTTCGATTAAAAACTTGTTTAGTTTGATTCTAACATATCATACTCCATTTTGTCTCTGTACAGGTTCTACTGTTCTCCCCTCACCAACTTCACCGTCTCTGGCACCACAATCTGACACGCCTTCTTCTCTTTTGACTCCACCATCTCCATCAGCGGATTCTGGTAACCCATCTGTATCAACGGGAAGTGGCCGAACTAATCTCACTCCATCATCTGCCATGACATCTTATAATGCCCCACCTTCTCTTATCTTCATTGCACTCGGATTTGCTGTTCTCAAATACTACTAGCTTCTGCGTTTGGAATATCTAGTGAACATATCTATCTATATATATATATATATATATATTCTTTCCAGTGTGCCTTTTGCGTTAGAGATTAAGATTGTTTCAGACCCACATTTGGGGCGTATTCATCAGAAAGCTTTTGTATGGTAATGTTGGTTTGTTTTTGTATATATATTAAAAATTGGAAACTGAAGTTCTTGTTATTTCTTCACCCTCCATGTTTGTTAAATTACTATCTGTATTTTATTGGAACTTCAAATATGTTCAATTCTTTTTGCACTAGCAACTTTTTATTATTTTATTCTAGTACTTTGATGAGGCATATATATGAAACGGAATTCTCTGTCTGGTTTCGTAAACATCATGGATGATTTTACACTGGGAAAAGATGCTCCGGAGAGTTGTATAGAATTTGGTTTACGTTTAGATATAAATATAAATATATATAATAAAAAATAAATTTGTAATTAAATAATATGAAAAAATATTAAAATAATAATATTGAAAACAGTAATGTAGTTGTATCATTTTCTACTAAATTCTTTTGTGAAAACATCAAATGCTCAAATTTATTCATTTCTCTTAGTTTTTTAAGGTAATCGATGGAATATAAAGGGCATTTCTACTAATTCCTTATTGAAAAAACAGCATAATAAAACAAATTTAATAGTAAATTTATCATCGCTCAAAATATGATATTTTTGTTTTGTTTTTGTAGTTAATTACACTATAGATGCATTTTCCTTCTTACACACATCTCTTTTAGTTGTTAGTAACTTGTAACAGTGAACTTTGTGAGTAACAAAATAATATAATTAAAACAAAATAGTACCGTCGATAGTTAGAAATGTTATAACAAAATTGATAACTACAAAGGTTACTAGCATTTATTGTTAAAAGTGTTAAGAAAATTTTGCAAAAAAAATTCAACTCAGTTAAACTTATAACATCTTTTCACATGTTATTAAATAAACGTAGTAAAGGTTAAATAGTCGTCAGTATTACATAATTTCGTGTTTCATGAACTAAAAAAGCCAGTAAAATTTTAGTTGCATTTCAATGAAAAGAATGAATGTGATGATATCGTTAACGTCACAAAACTTTCTTTAATTGATAATTGGTCATCAGTAGTATATAATTTTTAATTTACTTTTGTGAGAATCTTTTTTAAAAATTAAATGTAAAAGAAAAAATGGTTTTATGAGTCGTGTGTTCTAATCCCAAATTAGCCATTGTAGCGAGGAGAGTTGAAATCCCAACACAACTTGAAATCTAAAATTTCAAAAGTCATTAATGTTAGAAGTTCTTTTGCGCAAGTTGGAAGGGAGGGAAGCACAAGCAGCAACGAAGGTAGGAAGCCATTAATCTTGGACTTCGTGCAACAGGGCTTCTCCTTCATGCCTAAACCCTTTCAGCGCTATAAAGCTCGGATACTCCTGTTAAATAACGTGTCGGTGTTCGATACGACACTCATATGATACTTGTAGGACACGTATCCGTAAAATGTCCAATTCAAAAAGTATTTGTTAGATTTCTGACAATTCTAGTACGGTTCTAACACAATTTTAAAAAAGAAAAATACATTAATTTTCTAAAATTCAAACTTTATTGTATAAATTGTTATTATGATTATGAGAATAAGAAACAAATATTTGTGAACCAGTCATAAAAAACATCTTTCTGCTCTAAAAAATAATTTGGAACATACTTGTGCACATAAATCTGTATTGTCAATTTATATAATTCATAATTATATAATATATAAATCAGTGTCTCTGTGTTCTACATTTTAGAGATTTTACGTATCTTCGTGTCTGGGTCCGTATAGTATCAGTGTCCGTGTGAGTGTCTGTGCTACATAGTTTCAGCGACAAACAACCTTAAACAATGGTAATGTCTCTATCTCCTTTTCTGCGTTTCTCTTATCTCATTTCAATTGTCGTTTTCTTCATCGTAACTCACCGTATCATCTTCTTGAATGAAACAGAGGAAGAAGAAACATGGGTTCAAGAGATCTTTTGTGATGAAAAAGCTGAAGCAACCCACCGGGGAAGAAAATCCCCAAAAGGTTCGTCTTTTCACGAGGGAAGATACCGGCCTTCCTCAAACAGCTTCAGAGGACCTCAGAAAGTTGATGCGCCCATTACTCTTATGCTTTATGTGGATTTGAGGTGGAAAATTGAGGTGTAGAAGAGTGGAAATTTGAAGGTTTAAAGGTTTAAGAGACTCGTGTAAGGATTTGAGGAAAAAATATGAAAAAGTTAAGTGGATTTGGATTTAGAAATGTTAGAGTTAAATTGTGAAAAAAATTTGTTGAAATATGTAAATAATGTGATATTTGTAAAAGTATTTTAATTTATTTTTAATAATATAAATTATAAGATTACAATTTATTTTTGTATATAAAAAATAAAAAATAAAATAATTTTTTATACATTTTAGTTAATTAAAATAATGTAAAATCAATATTATAAATAAAAAAATAATGTAAAATTTAAATAAAATTAAGTATTTAAATATAATTATATTATTATTTATTTTATTAATTTAATTTAATTATTTAAATTAGTGTGTTTATATTATTTTAATATTTTATGATTATTTATATTATATATATATATTAAGTATATATTTTTATTTTGTATAAAAATATTAATATTAGTGATGATTTTTATTATTATTATTATGAAAAAATTAATATATTTTAAAAAGTATCTGAAATAAATAGTATAATATAAAAAACATATATAACTATTTTAAATTTTCAATATTAAAATATATATTCATTAATAAAATAAAAATTTAATTTGTACATTAATAAAATAATTACATTATTATTTCTGTTTTTAAAATTTAAATATTATTAGTAAATAAAACTCTAGATTACTATAATATATCAATTAAATTCTATTGTTTTTTTTAAAATTTAAATAGTTAAATAAATCATCTATTGTCATCAATAAATCAAAATCTAAATTACTATAATATATCAATTAAATCCTATAATTTTTATTTTTAGAATTTAAATATTTAAATGAATTTTCTATTGTCATTAATATATCAAAATTTGGATTACTAAATTTACTAAAATAATAACCTGTTTTTTCAAATAATGTATATTTATTAATTTTGTTTAGTAAACAAATATTTTTTAATATTTTTAAAAATAAATGCAAATAGAATATTAAATTAGAACAAACAAAAACACTTGAAAAAACAAAGAAAAAAAATAAAAAAATAAAAAAATATGAAAAAAAATTAACATTTATGAATTTTTAAATATATAGGTAGTAGTTTCTTATGTCCAATTTATCTATGATTTTTTTTTTCACAATCCGTAAATAACTTTGTTTACTTTTTTTATTATTTATGGATTTTTACAATAGGTAATAATGAATTTTTATACTATATGTCGGTTCATAATAAAAAAAATAACTGATGTAAAAAATATGTTTGGGTGGTGGGAAGGCTTTCTCAACGTGCAACAATAAATTGATAATAAAAAGACATTTTTTAACGTGCAATAACAAAGCAACATGTCGAACGACTCAATGCAACTTTGGAGGTAGTGTATGAGGACAATAACAGTCGTGCAACATAACATAACATGGGACATAAGAAGAGACACGAGATGAGAGCAGGAATGACCTGGTGTGTCGACTAGGTAGGGGGAGTGGATGACATGTGGATGACAAAGATGGGTGGATGTGACATCAAGCTCAGGAAGAGACACAAAAGTGATCACACAAACCTTGAATAAAGAAGAAGACAAATGGGTAATGATCCAAAATAAGTGTCATTAATGATGTTATGACGTTTTTAAAAAGAAGTCAAACTTTTTACATTAGTTTACAATAACTAATGTAAAAAGTCATTTTTACATCAGGTGCAATAATGAATGATATAAATTTTTTTACGTCTGCAATTAGTTAACAAAATGTCACTGTGCATATTTTTGTCGTTTTTTTGTTTGCCATTCAAAGTCAAAACTATAATGTAAATAAACTTTCTACACTAGTGAACCCACAAGTTGTTGATATGATCGATTTAGTTTTTGTAGAAAATAAACTGCATAATGAGCATAAACTAAAAAAAACTTTATAACTTGGTTTGTAGGTTGACCAAATCTCACGCACTAGATATTTGATTGCTTTATTATTAGTCTTGGTTACAATATATTTAGTTCATACTTGTATCTATTACAATAAATTTGATGAAAATGCTTTTATCATCTTAGTATTATATATGAATGATATGTTACTGGTAAATTCCAATAATTAAATAAAAGAATTGGAGACAAAGATGACAAACGAGTCTAATATAAAAACTTGGAACTAGTAAATGAAATTTTAGGAATACATATTTATCGAGACAAAAAAATATAAGAAAGTTTGATTTTCTCGAAATAATTACTTTTTCTACCTAGTTTGATCAATTATAAGGTATCCAAGTAACAATGAAGAAAATAAGAATGTTATGCCATTTTTCCTTGCTGAAAAGGAGAAAAGGTTTGTAGTGTTTTTTTTTCTTTGAGCAAATTAGGTTCACAATATTGATATCTTCTCAATTTGACACATGACAAATTGATTAATCACAAAGCAAATTGGCGTTGGACAATGAAAGGTGGAAGAAAGCAAATTTTTTAAATTATTAATCAATTTGTTTCAATATTTTTTTCTTAAAGTTATGATACTTTAACTAACGAGCGCCCCAAATTTTAGCAATAGACGTTGACTTTGTTTGTGGTTCATAAACCATTTACACAACTATATATACTAATGTACCTTCCAAAACTAAGGTAAGGGAAGGAGGAAAATAAACCACCACCAACAACAAGAAAAAATAACTAAAATGGAAAACAAATATGTTGCATTGTTGTTGGTGGTGTGCCTCATAGCTGCTACAACTGTTGAAGCTCAAGAATCCCAAATTTCATGCTTTCACGATTGTGTCTCAATTGATTGTGGTGAACAACCTTCAACCTTTTGCAAGTTCCTTTGTGGTTTCGGTTGTTCAGGCACTGGATTGACAAACAGTAAGCTAATTCATTTACATATATGCATGATCTTTGTTTTGTGAAATATTAGAATGAAATTTTTAATAAAGCCTCATTTGTTTTAATAAATTATTGAATATAAAGAGATTCAATTCTTCTTCATCTTAGGGTTTAGATTTCAATGCCATAAGGAAAAATAGTTAAGGAAAATATTCATTATATTATCGACGAAACTTTTTATTTCCCCTTCAATTAGAATTGTTTAATAAGTTGCCACTAAATTTTGAATGAAGATAGAAATATTACATACTAAATTGGTATTGTGATTCATTCTATTTTCTTTATTTATTATCAGTGTATTTTAGTGTATGTAATAATATACAAGATAACTGTTTATATTGAATATTGACCCTAAATGTAAGGGATAATAAGGTAATTATACATTAAAAATAAAATAAAAAAATAAAACTATGTTCATTTAAAATAGTTATTGTAGTTTATAGGCATGAAGATGATTGTTTATGTTTATGTGTATGTGAATTTCATAAATATTTATTATTCTTAAGTTTGCAATCTTAAAATGTACCATGCAGCAAATATGGTAGATACAAATGGAGTGAAGGCAGAAGCACCAAAATCATCATGGGCAGAAGCACCACAATTCTCAAGGAAGGTTCAAGCATAGTTGGAAAAAGACTATAATGCAGATATGCAAGGCTTTCACTAAGCTTTGTAGCATAGGTTGAACAAAATGCAATTAATGGGGCTTAATATGTGGCTGTCTCATTAACAAGAGAACATAATACTATTATTATTCTCTTTATCCTCCTTTCCTCCAATTATTAACTATCATTAAATTAAATATTATCCATCTTCTTCTCACTCTCTTTTTCTTTTTTCTAACAAAAGTGTTATCTATTGTAAATAACAACCTTTGAAATGCTCCAATCCATATAAACAAAATTGTGTATGATTATATGTTAAGAAAATTAGCTTATCACACAATAATGGTACATTCCCTTTCAAACTTCACAAAGACAATTATTATTAGCTACACAACTACCTCATGTACTTAGGCCATTATTAACTTCTTTTATTTCACTTCCTGGCCTTTAATATTTTATTGTTTAGAATATCTCCTGCCACTTCGCTTTGTTGCCTTTCCATCAAGTGTATTGCTACTTAGACTAAAACATCATGCCTATTTCTCATTACTTCGTTGTTGCTAGTTATTGTTAATTGTAGCACCTTTACCTCTTCATAACTTAAATTTTTTTCATACTTTGTGTTTGGTTGCATTGAGGAAACTCAAACTAGAGGAGGTCGTGCACTAATATTTTTTAAAAAATAGTGAAACTTTAGCTACTTCTGCATGCCATTTTTTCATATTTCATTTTTTGTTGTTTCTATATTCATTTTTTTGTGTGTATATATTTTAACCTTTGATAATGAGAATGCACTTGTAGATTGTTCTTCATCTCAGATCTTCACCTTAATTCCTCAAACCATCAACCTTCCATCATGTTTCACTGAGAGTTGGATTAGTCTCAATTTTCCTATCTCAGACTTGATATTCCTATTTTGACACGACTACATCTTCTATATCTCCTTTCACCTTCATTGTGAGTCCACTTATTTCATAGGCCATTTCAGTCTGTTTTCATTACTTGACTTCTCCTTTGGAATTCTCCTCCAAATCCTATACACAATGATCATATTCTTTTACTCGTTATAATAGCATGGAGAGTAAACATTAACTATTGTTATGGGTCCATTAAGGTTGTGTTTGGATTGGAAAGGAAATGTGTGAGGATTTGAGGAAAATGTGAAAAAAGCGATGTTGTTTGGATTTTAGTATGATAGAGTGAATTTGTGAGAAAAATGTATTGTAGTTTGTGAATGATGTGAAGGGTGTGAGAGAATTTTTTTTTTAAATTTTAAAAATGAAACTTTACAAATTTATCCTTATTTTTAAAAATAATTAAAAAATAAAATAAGAGACATCTTTTGTGTAAATTTTATTTAATTATATATTTTTATAAACTTACAAAATAAATTTCATATCCTACAAATTATTTGCTTTTGTCTCTCGTTTTATTTTAAAATATATTTTTTAATATAATGTTTAAAAATTAAGCTATTAATATAACAATGTATTAGAAACAAGTACGAAAACTTATAATATTTAAATAAATAACAATATGAATAATTGAGTATATATATATATATATATATATTCTAATTTATTATAAGTGGTGTCAAATGTTGGTATGATTTTTTTAAAAATAATTTTAATGTAATTAATGTTATTTGGATGTAAAAAATAGTTTTTACATGAGAAAAACAACATGCATGATTATGCATGATGTTAATATTATAAAAATTATTAAAAACAATCATAAATTACAATTTTTTTTATAAAATGATCTATTCAAAAAATATCAAATTATATTGCAGTTCATCTAACATATTTTATTAAAAATAATGTCAAGATTTTTTTTTTACTAAACACTAATAAAGTATATATATATATATATATATATTAACAACGTAATATTGATGTTATATATTAATGTAAGTATTTATCTGATTAATTTATCATAAACATAATAAACTTAGCAATATAATTTTATTCAAAAGAAATAATATTATATATATATATATATTAACTTATAATCATAAATTTTAAAATTTATTTTAATATTATTATTTACAAATAAATTTTATGCAAACAAAAACAAATTTATAATGTTAAACTAATACATACTTATTTATGTGGCTTTCATCCTCTTTCTCATCATGAGGTATGCTTGTTTCTAGTAACTTACTCTTCACGAGCAAAGAATAGGAGGTTATCTTTCATTTGGATCTAGGGATTTGTGTAAACTCGTGAACAATAAATATCTTCTCCCTATGTAATGAAGGGAAGGTCATGAAAAATCAACTCACTACTGTGGTTTTTTCAATTTTATCATTTTTACATATATTAATGATTACATAAATTGAACTAACACAAATATTTTAATTAAATTTAATAATAATAATTAATAATAAAATAAAAAATTTAATACAAAAAATATTTAGTTATTTATAATAAACAAATTATATAATAATAATTATTATAAATATAATAATACTATTTACATTTAATATAAATTTATTTTTTAATTATAATTTTTAAATTTATAAATATTTAAATTATTTATTTCTGTATAATAATTTATAATTTTTACATAATAACTCATATATTTTTTTTGAAATTAATTATTTAATGATATAGAAAATAACTTACATAATTTTAATTTACCAAAATATACACAAAAATACCTAATATTTGATTATTTTGTTTTTTAAAGAGAATGATAAATTTGTAATATTATATTTTATATCTTTAAAAAAATTAAAATACCTCATAACCATCATATCACTCACAAATTTTCCTTACAAATCCATTAAAACATTTCTTAATCTAAACACACTCACTTTCTTCACACTTTCCTTACAAATCATCACACATCCACTCCTCAAGTCCACACACTTTCCCTCCTCAATTCAAATACAACCTAATCGAAACAATTTCCACCCATTATTTCCTGCTCTACAATGCACACCTTGAAGCAAATACACCCTTTATATTATGTTTACTTCTAAATATGTGCAATGAGGAGGGATGGATGAGCGAATGCTTCTTGTATTTGTTTAAGTAGTTTTGAGGGTGGGAGAGCGGATGGGGGGAGGATGACAACATTTTTTTTATTCACATAAATGAAGAGATTTGCAGAAATTCCACCTAAAATTCTTGCATTTTATCCAAATCCCTTTTTCAAGCATTTTTAAACTATTAATAATATAAATTATTCAAAATATTAATAATATTAATTTTTTTATCACTATTATAATTACTAATATATATACACACACAATATACATAATTTTATTTAACAATTTCAAAAATAATTAATTATATTATTAATAACAACATACACTACAAGAAAAAAAAGTTTTAACGAAAGTTATTTAGTATAGGTTAATATATTCCTATGACTTAATTTAATTAACAAAGATTTTTTTTAAGGTTAGTTAAATTCTAATAGTTTATTCTAAAATCTCGACAAAATAGCGGAGGTTATTTTAACCTTCATAAAAGTTTATTCTAAAACCTCAGCAAATAACTGAGGTTGTCTCAACCTTCGTCAAGTTACAAAGGTTTAATCTAAAACCTCAGTAAAATAATGATTTTTTTTAACCTTCACTAAATTTCAAAGGTTTATTCTACAACCTCAACAAAATAACAATTTTTTTTAACCTTCATTAAATTCTAAAGGTTTATTCTAAAACCTCATCAAAATAGTATGTGAGTAATGATTTTATGGTGACACATAATTAATATATGCTTTATCTATTTATTTAATTTATATATGTTTTATCAAAATTTCAAAATTGTTCATAGATTAGAGCTTTTGAATGCTTTTTTTTTTCACTTTTGAGTTCTTAAATTTTGCTATTTGATCATTAGCAATTTTCTTTAAAAGTTAGGTTTCATTATTATTTTCTCCAAAATTCATTTTTGAAAATTCTTGAAAATTTTCCGGTTTGGAAATCTCATTGGATCTGTGGTGTGAACAGTATATCCAGTGGTGCGAATATCAGATTTGGTTTAGGTTTTCAGATTTTCCTAAAATTTTTCTCTACTTTTTGCGTCGTTGTTCTTCATCTTCTGAGTGTTCATGAAATTTGAATCGGAACAACTCCGATGTGAATGAAATCGGTGCACGAGGCGGATAATAGGTGGCCAGTGGTTCGCCTTCAAATGATGCAAACAACGGTGATGAATGCCAGTTCGGTGCGATATCCAATTGAAGCGGTGTGGTGTTGGAATAGTCAAGAACGAATGTTTTTGCATTTCCGACAACCTAAATCGGTGAACGGAAGCGGAATTTTCGGTGAACGAAGTGGGTGAACGGTTTGCGTTTTTCTTCATCTTAAATAGGTAAGTGAGTTTGATTGGAGAACATTGAAACGGTGTGACAAAGGAGTGGCAGCTTCCGGCGACTGTAATCAGAAAGTTGAACGGAGAAGACGACCGGAAACTTAAAATTGATTAAATTCAGTAATTGGACGAGGACTCCGGCAGTTCTCGTAGGAGCTAAAATCGGAGCTGAAGCGATTCTCGTGGAGCTACACTCAGGTTTCGGGCATGCGATCTCGTCTTCAACTACGAACGACGTAGGAGTTGGATTCGAAACTGCAATTTGAAGTTTGAAAAACAGATAAGTGGATTTCTCAAGATAATCTCCTTGTTTTTCTCAGGTAAAATTGATTAACGATACTTGAAATTTTTTGAGAGAATCATTGGTGATTCAGTGGAAGTGTTGGGGAGAAGTTGTGAATTGATTCCTTGACTGAGTTTCTGGTGAAGCAGAGCTACTGTTTTTCTTGTTCTAAATTTGTTATTTGGTGAAAAATTAAATGTAATTGTGAATCTGTTTTGAGCTTTGAAAAAACTGCAGAAAACGTGTTTGATAAAATTACAAAGTGGAAGTTGTATTCAATTGGTTCTAGCTTAATTGTATTGTTGGTGCAGAATTTTAAAATTTCAATTGACAAGGGCAGTAGTGTGATTAAAAGTTTGTATTTGAAAAATTGAGAAATTGGCGGTTCAGTGTTTTTGGGAATTAAACTTCGTTGATTCAATTTTGTTGTAAGGAAGCAGATTGGCGAAGTAATAATTTGGTAATTTGGAAAATTCACGATGAAATTGGTGCGCTGGAATTGGTGGAAGTTGAGTTCGTTAGCAGCCTAAACATTTCTTCATTGGTGATGTGTTGCTGGTCCAGTAGAAGAGTTGATGCACTCTAGAAGGTCCAAGTGGTTTGTCTTGGTGCAGATTTTCCCAAACGCTGCTGGTGAGTGATAAAGGTGAAAACAGTTTACAGAAGTCAACTTGAGACATGTCAAATTAGCATTGTAAGTACTTTGTTGGTTGAATTAAGAAGTTCTAAAACTGATTCAGCGCTGGCGTAAAAAATTGGAAGTGCAGCTAGTGATAATTGTTGCATTGGCGAATAGTTGAATGGTGCCTTTGATGAATTGAAATGGAAAAAGCTAGGATAATGGTTTAAATTCAATTTAGAAAGCAAATTTTGGTGGTTAGCTGATATTGTTTATTATATTATATGCAGTGCTTACTTCATGGTTTAGGCTCAAATATCCTTACATGGCCATTGGTGCTCTGGTCTCATCAGCTCCGATCCTCTACTTTTATGATATTACACCACAGTATGGTTACTACTCTATTGTTTCAAGGGATTTTTAGAGTAATTTATCATATTTTGATTTTGATTTTTTCTTTATTTGTTTAATTCTACCATCAAATATATGTCAAAAAAAGGTGACTTAATGATGAGTTGGTATATTCAGGAAGCCAGTGAAACATGTTACAAGAGATTCAAGACTTACTGGTGTAGCTTGAACGTGCCTTTCTAACATTCTTCCAAACTATTGGATTTTATTTGCTTACATTCACCATATTTAATAGAATTTACATTTTTTTTCTTTTTTTTAACGCTATTAAATTCTAAAATATGAATATCCACTAAAAGCATTTATAATACAATGGTTAATGATACTTTCATTAATGCTCTTCGTGCTGCTCTTGCTTCTTTTGGCTGTGAGTCTGACTTGCCGTTGTTTTTAAACTGTATTATTGATATTTCATTAAATTTTTCTAATTATATTAATCTATGTTTCCAAGGAGCTCTTCAACCCAATTTAAGATGTTAACAAACTGTTGAACTGAGTCCTGCAGATGCTATTGGATATCCAAGCTGTTAAGACAATTTTTCTTGAAGTTCCTTCTCTTTCTGTAATATTAATTTGTATTCAATAGTTTCTATGCTTAAATATATATTTTTTTAAAATATAATTTGGTATATTGCTTGTGTGTACTACAAGAAATATCACTATTATGATAATATTTAATGTTCCGATGTCCAATTGTCCCACCAATTTGTTAATTCTTTTAAGTATTTATATAATATTATGTTAGAACTAACTAATAATTTTATATGAACTTAAACTATAAAGAAGCAGAGAAATTGTCTATCAAGGTACATTCTATCTTTCTACCTTGGGAACCATTAACATAGCCTTTTATGTAAAATTAATGACTTTTGGCATGAATTGGTAAGTGTTAGACCTTGAGAGTACAAACGTGAAAACCCTCTATAAAAGAGTCCAAACATACATGTAGCTGATTGACTTTGATTTGGCTGAACTTGACATGAAGAAAGTTATTGAGATAGGTGATGTTGGTGTAATCTATCAATACTGATTAACAAATTATACTCTAAAAGATAATTAAGAAACTGTTTTACATTCTAACTTTGTTTCTTATTAATTAAGTCAATTTTTTGAGTTATTCAACTATTTATCTTTATTGAAGAATAAAGATATAGAGGACATCAAGATGCACCAAACTTCATTTTTTTAATTTTTTTTATAACACGAAACTTCATTTTTTTAATTTTTTTTATAAGTTGTAAATTCGTTAGTTTATTTAAATATACAACTAAACGTTATATTTATCTTTTTTGGACAATGTTTATTGAATATATTATTTAATCATGAAAAATTTCTTTGTATGAAAATTTAAATGTTTTAATTAATAATTTAATTTTTGAGTAAAATTAAATGTTTTTAGTTCCAAACCTATGGTATTTTATATGGATTTTGAAATCTATGATATTTTATGAAGGTTTTGAAACCTATGATATTTTACGGAGGTTTTGAAACCTATGGTATTTTATGAAAGTTTTGAAACCTATGGTATTTTACAGAGGTCTCGAAACCTATGGTATTTTACAGAAGTCTCGAAACCTATAGTATTTTATAGAGGTTTTGAAACCTATGGTATTTTACATAGGTTTTGAAACTCATGGTATTCTATACAGGTACTAAACCTCATGATCTTTTACGAGGATTTTGAAATCCATGATATTTTTCGGGAGTTTGGAAACCCATGGTAATTACGAAGATTTTGGAACCCATGATATTTTACGGAGGTTTTCAAATACATGGTATTTTACGAAGGTTCTTAAACCTATGATATGTATAAGAGGTTTTAAAAGACGTTTTCTGAAGTTTAAAAAATCCAAAATCCTAGAGAACATGTTCCTTAGGAATGGTTTAACCGGGGAAATTACAACCTGGATAAATGACTTAGCGGAAGTTTTAATCCTTGGTAATGTAAAATTAAACCTTGTTAAAATTATTTTTTCTTGTACTGAATATACTTATAAATGATGAAAATAATAAAATAAAATTATAATATAAAAAAACATATATAGTTATATAAAATAACAAATATATAATAACAAATATTATTTTCATAAATTTTAATATATTTAATAAATTCATTTCAGTTTAACACAAAATTATTTTTTATTATGTTTTTTAATTTTTTATTAAAAATAAAAGTAATTATAGATATTATATATTAGAAAAATTTAATTAACTCAAACCTACACACAAAAAATATATCATAATTCATTATTTATATATACTTTTAATAATAATGATAAATTTGTAAACTTACATTTTACACCTTTAAAATATTTTTTAAATTCCCTCACAACTATCACATCATCACAAATTCAATCAACCATACTCACATAATTACTCTATCATCATTCGATCCAAACAACTTCACACATCTTCTCTAATCCTCACAAATCAACATCTTCCCCGCAAATTTTGAAATCTAAATAATTGGTAGTTAAAACATTGATAATTAATTAGATACCAATTTAGAAACTATTTGCCAATAATAGAAACTAATTTAGAAACCACTAATTTTTTTAGTCTTTAAAATGGTCTCCAATTTAGTCACTATAGCAACTAATTATTTTTTGTTTCTAAAATTGGTTTCTATTTAATGATTTACTTGTAGTGTTATATTAATATTAATATTAAAAAAACTATTAAATAACAATCAAATTTAGAGACAAAAAATAATTAATCACTATATTAACTAAGTTAGATAATATTTGAAAAATTAAAAGTTATTTTTATATAAATTATTTATATTATTAATAAAAATTATAAAATAATTTATAAATTTGTATCTAACAATGTTAGTAGCTAAAATTTTGGTAAGTAATGTATATATCAATTATAGAAACTATTTTATAATTTTTTATTAATAATATAAAGTAATTTAATATCAATTTTTTTAATTTATAAAATAATATATAATTTAAAATATAATAACTAATTATTTTAATTTCTAAAATTAATTAATATTTTTCTTGAAATATAATATTATTAATATTATTTTTTAGTAATACTTTTATTATTATTATTATTACTATTATTATTATTAATCATATTAAGATTATTAACATTAATATTAAAGATTTTAATAATAATAACAATATTTTATTAGATAATGTTTAAAGTTTGATTTGGAATTAAAACACGCATTCCATGCGTGATCTCTTCTGATGTTTACATATAATTTAATATATTTCAATAACTGATTTTTTAATTAATTTGTAAGTAAACTAATGCACAATTTAAAAATAAATTTATAAATAATTATATACGGATAAATCCAATAAATAATATCTATATAATTAGATAATGATATTACTTACGAATATCAACATATGAATTTACTTATAAATTTTTAAATCTCCTGGTAGTTATTTATGTCTAATTTATTTATGAATTTTTTTTTCACAATTCGTAGATAACTTTGTTTACTTATCAATTTTTTTTTATTATCTACGGATTTTTTTAGTAGGTAATAACGAATTTTCTTATAGCATTATGTCGGCTCTTAAAAAAAAAATAACTGATGTATAAAATATGTTTGGACGGTGGGAAGAATTTCTCGATGTGTAACACTAAAATGATAAAAAAGACATTTTTAATGTGCAACAACTAGAAAACAACATGCAGGACGACTTAATGCAACTTTGGGGGGCAGTTTAGGACAATAACAGTCACACAACATAACACAAGAAGAGACACAAGGTGGGAGCAATAACGACTTGGTGTGTCGACTAGGTAGGGGGAGTGGGTGACACAGGGATGACAAAGATTGGGGGATGTGACATTAAGCTCAGGGATAAACACAAAAGTGACAACACGAATCATGAACAAAGAAGAAGACAAATGGGTAATGACACAAAAGAAAAGTGTCATGAATAAGGTGTTTTAAAAGAAGTCAAACTTTTTACATTGATTCACCATAACTAATGTAAAAATTCATTTCTACATTAAGTGCAAAAATGAATGATATTTTTTTTACGTCTTCACTTAGTTACCAAAATGTCACTGTACATATTTTTTGTTGTTATTTTTAGGCCATTCAACGTCAAAATTGTAATGTAAATGAGCTACACTAGTGAACTCACAAGGTTGTTGTTAGAAGGGATTTAATTTTTGTAGAAAATAAACTGCAAAATGAGCATAAACTAAAAAACTTTATAACTTGGTTTGTAGGTTAACCAAATCTCAAGCACTAGATATTTGATTGCTTTATTCTTAGTCTTGGTTACAACATATTTAGTTTAGACTTGTATCTATTATAATAAGTTTGATGAGAATGTTTTATCATCTTAGTATTATATATGAATGATATGTTACGGTAAATTTCAACAATTAAATAAAATAATTGGAGACAAAGATGACAAACGAGTCTAATATAAAACTTGGAACTAGTAAATGCGATTTTAGAAATACATATTTATCGAGACAAAAATTAGATAAGAAAGTTTGATTTTCTCAAAATAATTATTTTTTCAACCTAGTTTGATCAATTTTAAGGTATCCGAGTAACAATAAAAAAAAGAACGTTATCCGAGTAACAATAAAAAAAAGAACGTTATGTCATTTTTCCTTGCTGAAAAGGAGAAAAGGTTGTAGTGTTTTTTTTCTTTGAACAAATTAGGTTCACAGTATAGATATCTTCTCAATTCAACACATGACAAATTGATCAATCACAAAGAAAATTGGCATTGGACCATGAAAGGTGGAAGAAAGCAAGCCTTTTTTCCATTATTAATCAATTTGTTTCCGAATTCTTTTCTTAAAGTTAGGATATTCTAACTAACAAACGCCCTAAATTTTAGCAACAGACGTTGACTTTGTTTGTGGTTCATAAACCATTTACACAACTATATATACTCATGTACCTTCCCAAACCAAGGTAAGGGAAGGAGGAAAATAAATCACCAACAACAACAGGACAAAAAATAACTAAAATGGCAAACAAATATGTTGCATTGTTGTTGTTGGTATGCCTCACAGTTGTTGCAACTGTTGAAGCTGAAAAATACCAAACTCCATGCGTTCACGATTGTCTCTCAGTTAAATGCGGCGAACACCCCTCAAGCTTTTGCAAGTTCCTTTGTGGTTTCGGTTGTTCAAGTGCTGGAATGGTAAATGGTAAGTTAATTTGTTTACACATAAATATTTTTTTTTATATTCTGTGAAATATTGGAATATTTTTTTTTAATAAAACCTTAATTGTTTTAATAAATCAACAATATTTAATATAAATAAATTCAATGCTTTTTCATCTTCGGGTTTAGATTTCAAAATCATAAGACAAAATTGTTAAGGAAAATAGGCATTATATTATGGATGAAACTTCTTATTTCCACTTCAATTGGAATTGTTTAAAATATTGTCATTAAATTTTGAATGAAGATAAAAATATGACATAGTGTATTGATATTATAATTTATTTTATTTCTTTATTTATTATCAGTGTATTTGAGTGTATAATAATATACAAGATAATTGTTTCTTTTACTTAATTAAAAATAAAAGAAATAAATAAAATTATTCTCATTTAAAATAGTTATTGTAGTTTATAGACATGAAGAAGATTGATTATGTTTATGTGTATGTGAATTTCATAAATATTTATTATTCTTGAGTTTTTTATTTTAAAATGTACCATGCAGCAAATAAGATAAAAACAAATGGAGTGAAGACAAAAACAGCACAATCATCACAGCCAGAAGCACCACAGTTATCAAGAAAGGTTCAAGCACAATCAGAGAAAGACTATAAAAAAGAAATGCAAAGCCTTCATTAAGATATCAGAGTTTTGTAGCATAGGTTTGGCAAAATAGAGTTAATGGGGCTTAACATGGTTTTTTCTCATTAACAAAAGGACATAATATTGTTATTTTTGT
>Ga0123342_1004624_pt1 | contig 20770 bp, 3 predicted proteins | sample Turbeawhitnodule_FD_89960 | JGI IMG/M metagenome (GOLD analysis project Ga0123342, IMG submission 89960) | Root nodule microbial communities of legume samples collected from Mexico - Turtle bean Mexico white nodule | ecosystem: Host-associated > Plants > Roots > Nodule | place: Mexico: Nepantla...
AATCGGTTGTTTTAAATTAGTTTGAAAACATTTTACTTTCACAAAGATTGAGATGCTTATGCTTTAGATTTAATCAAAGGGTGGATTACAACATTCAAACTACCCCAGAACTAAGCTAAACCAGCACAACAACATCAAACACAACAGAGGCTTCAACATCCTTCAAAAGATTTTGATTCTTCAAAGCTTGAACACCACTTAGTTCAACATATTTGTCTCGAATCTCATCATTAAGTCTTATGGCTAAACAACTATAGGCACATTGTATTTGTATTATAAAAACAACAAAGTGCATGTTTGCTAACCATTGTCTAGTACAGAGCTCGCGGACACCGAGCAGCGCCCACTTAACCCTTCCTCTTCAAGCTTCCCTCCCTCGACGCAATACCACCAGCTTCCACCCCACCAACAAGCATTGTTGTTGCTGCTCCCGTATTTGACGCGCAAGACAGCTCCAAGTCAATCCATGTATAACGATTACGTTCAACTTTTAATGTTATTAAATATCTTATTTAATATAAAACACTTAAATTATATTAGAATTTTATTTTATAGAAATATAGGTTAGTATTTTATAGAGGTTATCATTAAAATAAAGTTTCTTTTACTTATAACAAATTTTATTTATAACAAGAAAAACAATCATTTTACAACTGTTTTTAAAATAAAATATTATATTACAATAAAATAATAGGATGGTAATACTTTGATACCATAAACAAATAGCAAACCATATCCATTCTACATACCAGTAAATTATTATTTTAATTATATTTATTTTTTTATTTTTTAATTAAAAATATTATTATATTATTATAATTGGGTGTCAAACGTATGTTATTGTTAACAAAAATTTTTCCAAAATAATATTTTTTTTGGAGGATGGAACTGGTATAAATATCATCACCCCTAGCATTATGTACTACTAATATATAGCACACACCGACATGGATACTGATACGATACAGACACACACAAAAATACGTATAATAGTTAAAATGTAGGACACGAAGACACAAATCTATATATTGTATAATTATGAATTATATAAATTGACAATAAAAATTTATGTGTACAAGTATATTCCAGATATTTTTTTGGAGCAAAAAGATGTTTTTCATGACTGGTTCAAAATGATTTGTTTTTTATTTTTATAATTATAATAAAAATTCATGCAATAAGTTTGAGTTTTAGAAAATTAATGTATTTTTCTTTTTTAAAATTGTGTTAAAATCGTACTAGAATTATCCAAAATTTAACAAATATTTTTTGAATTAGACACTTCACGGATAGATGTCCTACGAGTGTCGGTGTCTGATACGTGTATCCGACACCGACACATCATTTAAGAGAAGTGTCTGAGCTTCATAGCTACTAATACTTACTTTAAAATTTAAATATAGTTTTAGGAATAAATATTTAATTATGTTAATATTAAGTTTATATGTCACAAACATTCTACTCTTTTAGTGGTATTTGCTATTCATGATGTTGTGAATTTATTAGTATCAGGTCTGGGATATCTCATCCTACATATTTTATATTGTTTAATTTTTGGAAGTTTGTATTTTAAATGTTATGCTGTTAAAATTTTATCATATTTGTGTATTATATTATTATATTGAGTGAAATTTAGTTTTTTATTTAAATATAAATATTGAGTATTATCTTTAATTTAAATTATCTATATATTTGTTATGATCATTAAAAACAACATAAAGGAGTAATGATAATTATTATATTAAATCTTTACTTGTTTCGACCTCAAATTTCAAATATTTTATCAGTTAACTGTGAAAATTTTTGGAGCATATTTTGGATGTGGTTGATTTCACATTACTACTTTTATATCACCTAAAAATCAATATAAAATACTACTTGTTTCGACCTCAAGCTCCGAGTTTTAAAGTGGATAATATTTCAATTAATGTGGTGATGTTATAGAAAAAGGTTTCTTAGCCCCTCAACTCAGAGGAATCTTCCCCTTATACTTCGATAAAGAGACTTGTTCTAGTACGCCCAATATAGTCTCACATCGCTCTAGAGTCGAGATTAAGACAGTTTATATACTCCTTCCTACTCCAACCCACCGAAACGTCTTTTAAGGACAAAACCGTGACGAAGCACTGACCTCCAAAGTGGACAATATCTCGGATGCGTTGATTGATCTTAACGATGCTATCTCTCATACTTGAGATCGGAATACTAAGTCAAATAAGTGGTATGTGAGAATGATGTTGAAGAGTTATTGCAATTTGCTTAAGAGAATGTATGAAATATCAGTGGAAGATATTATTGTATATGTATAGAAACAAATAGTTATTTTTTATTTTAAAAAATGAAATATTTTAATTGAATTGTTAAAATTTAAAAAAACCATTAAGAAATAATTTGTTGATTCATCTAAGAAAGAATTAGTTATTTTTTAATTTAGAAATGAATAAAAAATAAAAAAGTTGATAAAACTTTAAACACTAAATCCTAAACTCTACCATAAATCATAAACCTCAATTCTTAAACTTAACCCTAAATCTTAAACACTAAATTAAACCCTAAATCCTAAAATTATTTAAGGAATGAATAAAATCATACTTTGTAAATTTTTAATTATGTAATTATGTAACAAAAAATTGTTCGACAAATTATATAATATATACTAAATTATTATTTATAATTATTTTAAGTGATTTATTATTAATATATGTTATTTATTAATATATTAAATTGTGTATTTTGCAGAATGATCTTAAACATCATTTGGAGTTTCTGTCAGCTTTTTTAGGATTAAGATACTTTAAGTAGGATCACTTGTGATGTGAAAATAATTTACCTTTGATTTTTGTTGAGGTATTAAACTGTTGTTGTGTTATTTGAAAGAAGATTTTTATAAGTTCCTCTATTTGTTGGAGTTTTCTGTTTGGTGGTTTCTTTATGTTTTATGTTTTTTTGAAATTTTTTGTGATAATATATTCTCATTGTTGTTAAGGGTGGGTTCTTGTCTAAGTGATATTCTTAAGATTTAGATTAGTTGATAACTTTTGTTGAAATATTGATTTAGGATGGGGTGTAAGTTTTTATTTTTATTTTTATTTTTATATAAGAGTTGGATAATTGATACATATTTATTTATTATTTTTTCTCATAAAAAAAATCATTAATATATTAAATAATTAATATTATCATTTGAAAACTGCTTACTTAATTATTTATAAATATTAGTGATTAATAAAATATGATTATAAAAGGATCGTTAGTTAAGGTATATATAAAAAATATTTTCCAAAATAAAATACGGTGGTAGAAAAAGACTTATTTAAATAGTTGATCGTCTCCATCAAACTTGATTATTTGCATTATATTTTAAACCATTAACAAGAGATGCCTTTGATTCATGAATATTTCCGCTAACTAGCACAGCAAAGTTTGTACGTAATTAATTATAACTTTCAACCAGTTCGAATATTGCCGTTTGCAGTTGCAAAACTATAAGGTGGTTGTGCCCAGCTCCTTCTTTATGCATCGTGAATCCTATGTTTTCTCATAGGAACAGTCATCACAATGTTGAGGGTTGAGACAAATACCATTAACCTTATCCAAAAAAGAAAATGCATATAATTTATCACACAACTTACAATGTGTGTGAGACTTCAGAAAAGATTAAACACAACTCTCACTTACCAATGGCTGGTTATGGATTACTGTTCCTGTTCATCTTAATCATCAACATTGCAATTACAAATGCTCATACTCAGTCTCAGTCATTTGAGTATCCCAACTTCAGTTCAACTTACATAAAGCAGCTTAAGCTAGAAGGGAGTGCTTATAGCTACGGTTCTGCTATCCAACTCACAGCGAACGCAATAAACCCAAAGAACTGGTTGGGGACCGTAGGGCGAGTCACGCATCCTGAGCAAATAAACCTTAGGGACAACAATTCAAATGAACCAAGAGACTTCACTACCAACTTTTCCTTTGTTGTTTCCTCAAATAAGAGTGTTTATGCAGATGGTTTGGCATTTTTCCTTGCAAGCCCAAATCTGCCTTCCACAAAGAGCATACAGCTAAGAGGAGGAAGTCTCGGCGTTGGCCTTACGGATGGTTACCAAGAGCTTAGCATGACAGGTTATCAATTCCTGGCAGTGGAGTTTGACACTTTCACAAACCCGTGGGACCCAGTTGGCGCTCATGTTGGCATAAATATCAATAATATGAACTCTAAAGTTCTTGAGAAATGGTGGATAGATATTACACACAGAAAAGTGTGTAACTGTGGTATTGTATACGATTCTAGGAACAAAATTTTGAATGTCTCTTACACTGGATACAAATTCAGGGATGGGAAAGTGAGAAAGATTACACAACACCTTTCATACCCTATTGATATAAGGCAGCAATTACCAGACTCGGTTATTGTTGGCATATCAGCTGCAACTGGAAAATATTTTGAGGAACATACCTTGCTCTCATGGTCGTTTAGCGCAACCCCACCAAGTAAGGACGATCCGGAGAAGGCAAGGAAGTCTGTCATCATAAAATTGTTGGAGGGAATAGGAATTGGTGCTGGTTTGTTTTTTATTTTGTTAGGGTTGGTTCGGATTTCATTAGGGATGATGAGCAAGGGAAAAGAAATAGATCACACTTCAGAAGCCACTTCTGATCGAAAGTTGGATGATGAACTCCAAATGAGCACTGGACCTAAGAAAATTAGTTATCATGAATTGGCAACTGCAACCAACAACTTTGATGAGACGAATAAGCTTGGCCAAGGAGGTTTTGGTGGTGTTTATAAAGGCTATTTCAAAGACTCCAACACCTATGCAGCTATAAAGAGGATATCAGCAAATTCTAAGCAGGGTGTCAAACAATACAAAGCAGAGGTGACGATCATTAGCCAATTGAGGCACAGGAATTTGGTGAAACTCACTGGTTGGTGCCACAAGAAGAATGATTTTCTCTTGATATACGAGTACATGGAAAATGGCAGCTTAGACTCTCACCTTTTTCGGGGAGAAAGTTTATTGTCCTGGCAAGTGAGGTACAACATAGCCTTGGGCTTGGCCTCAGCATTGCTTTACCTACAAGAAGAATGGGAGAAATGTGTGCTTCATAGGGACATCAAATCAAGCAACATAATGTTGGACTCTAACTTCAATCCCAAGCTTGGAGACTTTGGCCTAGCTAGGCTGGTGGATCATGATAAAGGGTCAGAAACCACAGAAGTGGCTGGGACCATGGGTTACTTAGCTCCTGAATACATGAACACAGGCCATGCTCGAAAGGAATCTGAGATATTCAGTTTTGGGGTTGTTGTGTTGGAGATAGCCACTGGAAGAAAAGCCATTCACCACAAACACATGGAGGGTGAGATATCAGTGGTTGAGTGGGTGTGGCAGCTCTACCAATTGAGAAATCTGCTTGCAGCAGCAGATGCAAACCTACGTGGGGAATTTGATGTGCAGCAAATGGAATGCTTACTGGTTGTTGGTCTTTGGTGTGCTAATCCAGATTCAGCATCCAGACCTGCAATAAGGCAAGTGATTAACGTCCTTAACTCTGAAGCTTCTTTACCAATTCTCCCACTGCAAGGGTGTTAGTTGTGCATGCAATGTATCCATGTTAAAGGACAAACTTTGTATGACTGTGCTTTATGTTTTGTCTTATAACCTGATGAAACTCTAGTAGGTAAGGTCTGTGATGTAAACAAATTGAGACTTTAGTCTGCCTCTTTTTTCTTATTTTTCTATGTATATGTCTTGCTCTAGATGGGTTGGAGGATCCCAAAATAGTCTGTTTAATTCAATTCTTTTCCCATAAAGAAAAGGTGTTCATGAATCATTTTTGCCTACTGAGAACATTCCAAAACTATTTTTTAATGAAAAATTAGATAACAAAATTTAAGCATATATATTATATATCAGGGCTGTGTCTGCTAAATGTGAAAAAAATAGGGTTTTCTTTTTTCTCTATTTCAAGAATGACAACAAATACAGATTGTTGTATCACTGTATCATAGTTATGCTTAACTGTTATAATCTTTGTTAAACATAGTATTCTATATTATAAGACATTTTTTAATAAGGTTGAAGAATTTCCTTTATGAAAACTGGCATTTATTAAATTATATAATAAAACTGAAATAAAATAAATACAAAGTAACAAATCTATACTTAATGAAATCCTAACCATGTACAACATATCCGTCTCCATTAAGAAATTGGTTTCTTACCATTTCATTTCCCTTAAAAAGCTACAAGTCAATTGCTTTTTGAAAAAAAAAAATTTTAAACAAATAACATTTTAGGGACATATATATAATTATTTATTTGCCTTTTGATTTTGTTTATATTTGTTTATAGGATTATTTCTAATTTAATTTAGTTTACATAATTACATATAAACATTAAAGAGGTTGGTTATCTAAATCAAAGTATAATTGTGTGAGCCAACAACTAATAGAGTAGATACATTAGACATTGAGGTTTATTAAGAAAAAGTCAACTAGTGCTCATGATCTGGTTTGTATTTTAAATATTTTGCGGCTCAACTCACTTCTATCAATTCAATAGATTATTTTACATTTTAAAAAGTAAGAAAATAACTTTAAATAATTATTTTAAGAAACTTGTATTTTTTAAATTTAATTTATATTTTAATAAAATTATTTTTATTAAATGGATCGGACAAAAAATAAATGGATACACAAACATACACAGTCAAATTTACTTATAGGAAGCTACAAAATGGATACGTGTTTCTTTCTGCATACCAACAAAATACCCCCATCAATTTCTCTTTACTCTTTTTAAAATTAAAATTGATTTTCACAACATATTTTCTGGAATTCATAAAATATAATTTTAGAAAACGTTTTTCAGAATAGAATATCTAGAATAGACTTTTCAGAATTTACGTGTATTCTTCAAAAATAAATTTTGCAAAAAATGTTCTTGAAAGAGCTTTAACAAATTAGATGAAACATTTCGTTCATTTTAAACCTAATTGATTGATGGGGGATTATAGAAAAATTTGAAGGATAGAGGAAGAAACATCCAAATGGATAATACGGGTACTTGTATACAAATGTGCGTTGATTTATTTTTTATCAATTAAATTAAATCGATTCATTTAAGGGTAGTAAAATCCTCGTCAAATCCTCATAAAGAGAATAAAAGATAAAAGTTCATTTCCACCTTCGTATTTAAAATTTATAGATTAATTCTCTACTTCCTTTCCAACACTAATAACTGAAGAAAAAAACAACGCACCAACATTAAATCGAGTACATACATACCAAGGGTTCAAGACACCATTCAGAGAATGAGAAACTCACTGACGATATCTTTGAGTTTATCCAAGACCAAATCTTGACCTGTGCCAGAGAAAATACCTCAGTATGATCAACCACTCCTCATTTAAACAAACAATTATTTCTGTATCTCTAAATCTCATTGACCAAAGTTATCTAAATATTACCCATAGTAAGATTAACTGAATTAGGTGCATCCAAAATTTTGAAGTGTTCAAAATGTGACCCGAAAACGATAAGATCAACTGAATTCATTCCCATTATAAATTGTTTCTAAGAGCTGGTTTACTTAATCGTTTCTATAAATATTTTGTCGTAATTAAAGTTGTCAATTCAATAGGCAAGTTGAGTTGATTTTATTTTTTAAAACAAATGATAATTAATATTTTTTAAAATAAAAATATATAGTTAAAAAATTATTTTATAAATAATACCAAAATTTAATTTTGTTATTTAAGAAAATGATATATAAAGTTGAAGAATTAAAATAATTTTTTTTTACAATAATTTTAAATAAATTGGGTTAAAAATGATTTGTTTGATAAATTAAAAATATTTAGTATTTTTTAAATACTGTTAAAGTTAAAAATACACTTATAAAAAATGTAATATGATTTATGTATAATTTTTTGGATTATATAATATATGAAAGTATAAATTATATCATATGTAAAAAGTAATAATATAAATGTATTTATGTAAAATAAACGTCTTAAAAAATAAACATTACCTTTACGATTTTCTATGAATTTTACACTAGAAGGAGAAAATAATGTTTCACGTCACCTTAAAGTCGTATCAAGTTGGCACAACTTCTGCCACGTCAACATCTGAAGTCGTGCCAACTTGGCACAACTTTGTCCACGTCCTATATATATAATTTTAATTTTCTTGTTTATAAATTGAGTAGTAAGTTATATTTAAAATTAATTTCATACATAATATTTTAAGTGTGTTAGTTTTAAGCAATAAAAAATTGAATAATTGTGTATGCATCATGTTTAACGGTAATGTAATATATTAATTTGATTATTATATTAATAAAAAATATGAAAAAATTGTTATTATATTTAAAAATAAAAAGAGAAATAAGAATTAATTATTTAAAAAATAAATAGAGAATTGTGGGGGAGTTTCATCTGACTTATCCACATATAATTTGTATTTGTATGCATATCTTGATTCTGTATTTGGATCATAATGGACTATTAACATATAATAAGATATTCAACACCCTAAACTTAATTTAAAAAAAATTTACTGCTCCCTAAATGCACAAATTTTTATATAATAAAAGAATTTAAAGTTATATAATAGTTTTAATAATATTCACCTCACGGATCTTGTTTTAATAATAATAATAATAACATTAGTATGTTTTTTTAATTCATAGTATTCTTCATTCACTCATCCAAAATTAGGTTTTTTTTTACCATCATGGTTTCTTTTTTATCAAAATGGATTTGCTTTTAAAAAAATAACAAATATGGACAAGTCGTGCTAACTTGACACGACTTCATGTGTAGATGTCGTGTCCACTTGGCACGACTTTGTCACGTCAGCCTGAAGTCGTGTCAAGTTGGCACGACTTCTGTCACGTCAACCTCTGAAGTTGTGCCAACTTGGCACAACTTTGTCCACGTCCTATATATATAATTTTAATTTTCCTTTTTATATATTGAGTAGTAAGTTATGTAATATTTAAAATTAATTTGATACATAATTTTTTAAAGGTGTTAGTTTTAAGGAATAAAAAATTGGATAATTGTGTATGCATCATGTTTGACAGAATGTAATATATTAATTTGGTTATTATATTAATAAAAAATATGACAAAATTAAAAAGAGAAATGAGAATTAATTATTTGGAAAATAAATAGAGAATTGTGAGGGAGTTTCGTCTGCCTTGTCCACATATAACTGTTGTTTGCTTATTTTGTCATTTACAACTAACGACATTTATCGCCTCAGCGTACAATCTTTACAATATTTCCAAGGCTTATCAGGTCTAATTTAATTCATGAAATAGATTATTCAATTCTAAATAAACCAAAAAAATGTTCATATTGCAAAACCGAAGGTCACAATAGAAACAATATTCTGCACAAACAAGCTTGATAATAAAATTCAATATCAAGTTTGATTATTAATTTCCTCAATTTTTTTATGTAACTATTTATTCCTTCATAAAAAAATTATTTATCAAATTAATTTATAATATTACATTATAATTGTAATTATAATATATATATATTTAAAAATAAGATTTAAAAAAAAATACTAGAAGGAGAAAATAATGTATTCCACAAACCTTTAAACATTTTTCTTTTCCTTGGATGCAAGAATTAAGAGAAAAAAAAGTGTAAAACAAAGAACAAGTGAAAGTTACAAGACTCCATTGTTGTTTCATTATATAACAAATATTAAGTCTGAGTTGAATATAATATTGACAACTTTGTCAAGTCTTTACTTTTAACCATTTCTATTGAAAGTTGCCTTTACTAATGACAACTTTAAAAAAAGTTGCAAAGTTATCTTCACCAATGGCAACTTTGAAAGAATTTGCAAAGTTACTTTCACAATTGTCAACTTTCAAAAGGGATTAAATAAAAAAATTTCACTTACCATTTAAAGTAGTTACAAAGGTTCCATTCGGCAATGACAACTTTCAATTTCAATTGAAAGTTGACTTCACCGTTGACAATGCAACTTTGGAAGAAGTTGCAAAGTTGCATGCACCATTAGCAACTTTCAAGAGGCACCAAATAAAAAAGTTTCAATAACTATTGGAAACTCAAATTGTAAGACCACAACCAACTTTATTTTCTTAAAAGTAATGTTTTATTTTCTCGCCAGCTTTGTTTTCATATTATCTTTACATGACTACAATTTTCACTTTGAAAGAAGTTACAATAGTTGCATTCACCATTCACAACTTCTATTGATGTTGCATTCATCATTCACAACTTCTATTGAAAATTTTCTTTACCAATTACAACTTTGGAAGAAGTTGCAAAGTTGCTTTTTCTACTATTTGCAACTTTTAATAGACACCAAATAAAAAAGTTACACTCACCCTCGACACAAGTTCCTTTCATCATTGGCAACTTTGTTAAGCCTATTTAACAACTTCTATTGAAAGTTGCCTTCACCAATGACAATTTTGAAAGAAATTGCAAAGTTGCATTCACAAATGGCAACTTCGGAAGAAATTGCAAAGTTGCCTTCACAATTGTCAACTTTCAAAAGAGACCAAATAAAAAGGTTTCACTTACCATTGGAAGTAGTTGGAAAAGTTGCATTCAGCATTGAAAACTTTTATTGAAAGTTGTCTTCAGTGTTTGCAAGACAACTTTTCCAAGTCTTGAAACTGACAATTTCTATTGAAAGTTGCTTTTGTCAGTCACAACTTTTGAAAAAATTGGAAAGTTGTCTATTCCTATGACAATTTTGAAAGAAGTTGCAAAGTGTCTTGCACCATTAGAAACTTTCAATAGGCACCAAAATAAAAGAGTTTCACTCACCATTGGAAACTCCAATTGCAAGACCATCAGTAACTTTATTTTCTCACAAGTAATGTTTTATTTTCTCCCCAGCTTTGTTTTCAGATTATCTTTACATAACTACAATTTTCACTTTGGAAGAAGTTGCAAAGTTGCTTTTACCATTTGTAACTTTCAAATGGCACCAAATAAAAAAGTTTCACTCACCATGACACAAGTTCCCTTCATCATTGGCAACTTTGTCAAGCCATAACTTTTTAACCACTTCTATTAAAAATTCCCTTTATTATTGACAACTTTGGAAGAAGTTGCAAAATTGCCTTCACCAATGGCAACTTTGAAAGAAGTTGGATAGTTGTCTTCACAATTGTCAACTTTCAATAGAGACCACATAATAAAGTTTCACTTACCATTGGAAGTAATTGGAAAATTTGCATTCAGCATTGAAAACTTTTATTGAAAGTTGTCTTCAATGTTGGCAAGGCAACTTTACCAAGTCTTGTAACTGACAATTTCTATTGAAAGTTGCCTTCACCAATCACAACTTTGGAAAAAGTTGTAAAGTTTTCTTCTCCTATGACAACTTTGGAAGAAGTTGCAAAGTTTCCTGCACCAGTAAGAACTTTCAATAGGCACCAAATAAAAGAGTTTCATTCACCATTGGAAACTCCAATTGCAAGACTACCACCAACTTTATTTTCTCACAAGTAATGTTTTATTTTCTGGCCAACTTTGTTTTGAAATTATCTTCACATGGCTACAATTTTCACTTTGGTGTGGTACAATAATCACAATGACATATATTCTTTCTGCCAATGAAGTTTGAATTCAAACTTTCATTTTTTGAAACTCACAAGCATGTCTATTTAATAGACTCCTACCTCCTTTGCAATACCCATTCAACCACCACCCATGCTCACCTTTATATTTCTCTAGGCTTGCCATTGTTTTGGAAGTGCTTAAGTGTGACACTCAATCACAAAGGTAATTTCTCTCTAATATTTCTATGAGTGGATCTGTATGCATATCTTGATTTTGACTAAAATTTATTTTTATATATTTGAGTAAAAATTACGTGTAAAATAATTTTGTTCTAATGTAGTAATATCTTTAAGCTTGTAAACAATATAATAGAATAGACTTTTCTGTTTGTATTATCATTTTGTATTTGAGTTTAGGTGGAGTTAATATAAAATAACATAATAGACTTTTCTGTATTTGGGTCATAATGGAGTATTAATATATAATAATATATTTAGCACCCTAAACTTAATTTAAGAAAATATCACTGCAACCTAAATGCACAAATTTTTATATAATAAAAGAATCTAAAGTTATATAATGGTTGTATCGACTAGTCCTCGGGTGTAGTTGACCGCTAGTAATAATGGGACCACGTAAGCTGGGTCCCACGAGCGGCGTGGGCCAGTGTCTCACAATGCACGTGAGCAAAGATGCAAAAGAGTGGTCAGATATCGATCACCAGGATGTGTTGAGGTGTCCTCGACAACATAGCGAGGGCGATGAGACATCGGACATCGGTGACTCAAACAACAGAGCTGGGCCACGAGAGGTGGGTCCCAGACCACACACCAATTATCAGTTAGGGAGAAACCTAGATCACGAGGGGTTCATGCGTGTGGTGTGGATGACGCATTCAGGCGTAACACGAGTAAAGAACCACTGAAAGAGATACGACCTGTGAGGGTCACGTTCCAGGAGTAAACTGCATGCATGACACGTGAACAACTAGGAAACTCCCAAGACGGATGAGGTCTAATTTATTCCATGAAATAGATGATTTCAGTGTACAGTCTCCACAATATTTCCAAGGCTTATGAGGTCTAATTTAATCCATGAAATTGATGATTCAATTCTAAATAAACCAAAAAAATGTTCATATTGCGGAACCGAAGGTCACAATAGAAGCAATTGACCGCACAAACAAGCTTGGTAATACAATTCATTTTCAAGTTTGATTATTAATTTCCTCATTTTCTTTACGTAACTATTTATTCCTTCATAAAAAATTTATTTATCAAATTAATTTCAAATATTACATTATAATTGTAATTATAATTAAATAATTATAATATATATTTATTTAAAAACATTAATTTTTTTTAAATATGACGTGGACAAAGTCATGCCAACTTGCACGATTTCAGGTTGACGTGGTAGAAGTCGTGTCAAGTTGGCACGACTTGCCCAATTTTGTAATTTTTTTAAAAGCAACCCCATTTTGGTAAAAAGAAAAAAAAACCCCTGTGTGGCGAAAAAATCCCAAAATTAAGACATATTTTCAACACAGTATGATATGCCACAGGAGACTACACAACCTCACTATCAATATCATGTCGGATCTTCTTTTCAAGTTCAATCGTTTCAACAACAATCTTTTCGTTCGCTAGGTGTTCAACCGACCCAGTTGTTCAGATATAGGGATCAATCTCACATGTCATTCCAATCATCATTCCATTAACCACTTTTCAGATACTCAACATTTTCATCTCAACAACAATTTTTTGCTGGTCCATCAAATCCCTTTGCAACCTCTACCATGAACCCCCCATCTGCCTACAATCCAATGTCATCCATGCAATATTATCGACCAACAATGCTTTCACAGGTGTCCAGAAATCAAAGTGATGACAATGAAGTCGAAAGCACCAACGATGACATTCCACCTCCGCCCCCTCCTACCCTTCCATCCAAGCAACTACCACAAGGACGACCACGAAGACAAGACACCATGTGACACAACTTCTCATAGATGACAATTTTTCCTACATATCTATTTTCTAATCATGTATAAATTGTACTTATTTATCATTTTATAAATATTGTTTAAATGTCACTCCTTTTATTTATAATTGTATCAACTATAAACGCTACTTCACGAACATAATTTCAATTTTTTTTAAAAATAATTTTTTTTTAATTTTATCAATATTTAAAAAGTACTAAATATTTTACTTTTATTACACAACCTATTTTTAATCTAACTTAATTTTATGTAACTTTATTTTTTGTGAAAACAAAATTTAGTTTTAATTTTTTAATATTATTTATCTATAAAATACAAATTTTCACAATATTCTTATTCTTATTCACTTCATGTAATTTAAATAAAAAATATTATTATGTACATTTTTTAATTTAAAAAATATTAATTATTTAAAAAAATCAGCTTAATTTGGCAATAGAATTGATAACTGAGATAAAATATACTAAAATTGTCAATCTAGTGTCCAATTTTATTTAAACTGAAGTTGCGAATTCGATTGACAACTTTAATTAAAAAAATAATAAATTAATGAATTTAATTGATGTTTACTACCTCGTTAACAACTTTAAGAAAATGCTTTTGTTAAAATTTCTGCTACAAGTATTCTCTTTGTTCTCTCAAATGAAATGGGCACAACTGATATGTAGGAATTTATATATAGAAGCTGCGATTTGCTAGTTTTCATGCAGGGATGTAGGGATTCTGGACAATCTCTGTAATGGGGGATTCTCTGGATTTTCTAGTGTAAAATCGGGTATAATCTAATCAATCTCAGACTTCATAGTTTAGAGCTGTCTTATTTCATATTGCAAATCATTCTCATAAGAGAATAGCAATGATGAAAGTACTTAAAGGAAGCAATACAACATGAATAAATAACACTCAAGGTATCAGGCATGGGAAGAAAAGTTCAAAGATGTTATGCAGCAGAGGAAGGACGACAGAGGAAGCAAAGTTATAACGAAAGAGCTGAAGGTGTTTTTGGATAATAGAAAAAAAGGAGAAATTGAAAACCTCCAAAGAAGAAGGAAGTGCAAAGCATGAAATTCATTCACAAACATAAAAAAATACTCTGTTTTACAAAAGGATGGTAAAAAAATCCATAATTGTTTCACCAAAAGTCTTTTAAGTATATACAGTTTCCATAATATTGTATAATCAATCTATCTCTCAAAAACATTTTCTATGAAGTTAAACTACAAGTAGGACCTACAAAATACAACCAACCTATTATGTTTTCTGTTGTGTCTTACATAAAATTAGAGAAAAAAATCTCTTTCATCCTTCACCCTCCATTGGAAGAATATAATGGTTCATCCGAATATGGGAATTTTTTTAATTAGCCATGCATTCCTGCTCATCTTTTTAATCGATTGGTGAGCTGTGTACGTGGGAACATTCGTCACAAGTTGAATGAAGACGAAGTAATTCTTATATCAAACAAATTACAGGGAAGAAATTTTTTCTTTAAATGCTAAATAAGAATAAGGATAAATACTAACATACAAGTGTACATGTGTTGCGACTAATTAGAGACAAAAATAACTTTGTTGGTTAACGGAAATATTCAGGAAACAGCAGGCAAAGAACATAGTTTTCGTTCTTAAACTTAATTACAACTACAAGACTAATGTAATTACATAAAACAAATTACCAGGAGAAGAAACTGTTGGATGAATGAAAATTAAAAATAACAAAACATAAATACACAACTGATAGGCTTCGAAATTCAGAGTTACAGCATACTCATAATGGTAGATTCTGTTTGGCGTTTTGGTCTTAATGCAATCACCCTGGGGTTTTGTTATGCAATGTTTCTCTTGATAATCCCTTTTGCAAAGGCTCATTCACAACCCTTTTCTTTTGATTACAACTTCAGAAATGCTGCTGACGTAGAACAGCTAAACCTGGAAGGAAATGTTTCTGTTTCAAATTCTGGCATCAACCTCGCAGTGGACTCAAACGATGATGGAAGTGGGAGTGTTGGGCGAGTCACAAGTCCCCAGCTTCTTCACCTTTGGAACAAGACCTCGAATGAAATAGAGAGCTTCGTTACCCACTTTTCCTTTATGATCATCTCAAACAAGAGTTCTCGTGGAGACGGTATGACTTTCTTCCTAGCAAACAATCTCTCAAATGTGAATGTTACGGCTGGAATAAAGCGTGGAGGCCTTGGCATTGGCGTGGTGCCTGACAAAGAACTTTTCTCAGTCGGATTGCTTAATTATCAATTTGTGGCAGTGGAGTTTGACACTTTCTCAAACGATTGGGACCCAGTGGGCACACATGTGGGTGTGAATGTAAACTCTATGCAATCTGAGGCAGTTGAGAATTGGAGTACAGATACTACTTCAAAAGGCCCTTATAACTGTAGCATTAAGTACAACTCCCATGATTATTTTCTAAACGTTTCTTTCACTGGATTCGTGCACAATGGAAAGCGAGTAACGCAGTTTCTTCTTCACCCCATCGATTTGAGAGATTACTTACAAGAGTGGGTTACTGTAGGTATATCAGCTGCAACAGGAGATGGATTTGATCAACATACCTTGCTGGATTGGTCATTTAGTAAAAACACAAGCAATGATAAGAAAGACAAGTTTAACAAGATAATGTTGTTGAAGGGAGTAGGAGTTGGTTTAGGCGGGGCTCTGAGTTTCTTTGTGTTGCTCTTCATTGTATTGAGGAAGAGGGGTGAGAGAGAAAAGGAAGAAGCCACTTCAGAAACCTCTTTTGATTTGAAGATGGATGATGAGTTCCAAATGGGCACTGGACCTAAGAAGATCAGATACAAGGTATTGGTATCTGCGACAAACAACTTCAAAGAGGGACACAAGGTGAGGCAAGGTGGTTTTGATTGTGTTTATAAAGGTTATTTCAAAGACCTGAACTCCTATGCTGCAATAAAGAGGATATCAACGGGTTCATCGCATGGTCTGAAGGAATATGCAGCGGAAGTAAGGATCATTAGCCAATTGAGGCACAGGAATTTACTGAAACTCATCGGTTGGAGCCACAAGAAGAGTGATCTCTTTCTGATATACGAGAACATGCCAAATGGCAGCTTATATTCTCATCTTTTTAGTGGAGAGAGTATCTTGTCGTGGCATGTTAGGTACAACACAGCTCTAGGCTTGGCCTCAGCATTGTTTTACCTACAAGAAGAGTGGGAAAAATGTGTGCTTCATGGGGACATCAAATCAAGCAACATTATGTTGGACTCCAATTTCAATGCTAAGCTTGAGGATTTTGGCCTGGCAAGGCTGGTGGATCGTAAGAAAGGGTCACAAACCACAGTTATGGCTGGAACAATGGGTTATCTTGCTCCTGAATATATTAGCACAGGAAAGGCTAGAAAGGAATCTGACATGTTCAGTTTTGGGGTTGTTTTGTTGGAGGTAGCCAGTGGAAGAAAAGCCATTGAGCAAGAAGAGAAAGAGTGTCAAGTATCACTAGTTGAGTGGGTGTGGGAGCACTATAGATTTAGAAATCTGCTTGCAGCAGCTGATCCAAACCTGAATGGGGAATTTGATGTGCAGCAAATGGAATGCTTGCTTGTTGTTGGACTTTGGTCTGCTAATTCAGATAGCAAGAGAAGGCCCTCTATTAGGCAAGTGATTAAGGTGCTTAACTTTGAAGCTCCTTTTCCTATTCTCCATCACCACCTATCTCCCTCCAACAACAACAACAACAGATGAGTTGTTTTTCACATTATGATCTTCCTTAAAGGCTACAAGTTACTTAGAGGTGAACAAAAATTATTCATCGTGTTTTTTCTTATCCCGTTTTGACTTGGTAGAGTTCAATTCATTTGTAACATTAATAATTCAATTTACATTATAAATCATACTGCATATATTTTCTCATAAACAAATTCATTTATGATTTTACTTAAAATGTTAGTAGCACACTATATATCTGGTGGCACACTATATATCTGGTGACTTCACCAGTGTAAATATGACCTTTTGCGTCAGTTTTTAAGTTCAAATTATGTAATAGTAAAGTCTGACGCGGATGTTGTAAACATAAAAAACAAAGTTCATTTACATTAGACTTTAATATATGTAAAAATTAATTTTGACTTCAGATAACAACGGCAACAAATGTAAAAGCTGGGTATTTTTACATTAGATCAAACTCGACCGACATTTATGAATCTCAAATGATTAAATTCAACGTAAATATATTTGGGGTTTAGGGTATTTCAGGTATAATCAAATCCGATGTAAATTTAAATTGGTTAAAAATTATTTTGTTTTGGCTTAAGTTGAAAAATTGAAATACAAAATATATATATAGCACACTATAACAGTCCAAAGTATACAATGCTTCAATAAATTATCTTATTTAACATAAATTACTTTAATAAATCTAACTATGGTATTTCATTGAGAACAATGATTAATCTTGAAAGACCACAAACATTTAACCCATATTATTATATAATAATCATAAAAACAAAATAAATTTGACCAAATATTGAAATGATTTATCTCTCTTATAGAATCATTATTACATTGTTAGATGAATACTAATGATTTTGATTCTAGATCCTATGAACATTATTGTTTCATATGTTAGTTAAACAAAAATTCATATACTCTACAGAAATTATTACTAAGAAGAAGTATTAAATAAAAATGGAATTGTTTTTATGAAATAATTAAAATGAATAAGAATAAAATGAATTAGAAATCATATTAATTCTCGAGTTTTCATACTTAAATTCTTAATTGGTTATTATATTAATATCATCTATCCAATTTAGAAAAAAAATCAAATTTAACTAAACAAGCATTATTCAATTTAATTTAAATAGTAAAGTATAAACCAACGGTTACACGGATATACACAAGAAAACAATTCCATATAATTAAAACACCATATCAATGCTCATATAAACCACCACACCATACTATCATACAGATAAAATAAAGCTTATTTGAATTTTAAAAAAAATCACCATTAGTAATGCCGGAACAACAACAAAATCAAATATAATGTAGATTAACACTTTTACTTTGGTATCTATTTAGTCTAACGTAAATCATAAATGTAGATGAACACATTTTTAATGCTGATTTGTTCCTTTAGACAATTAACTTACTTCCAAAATCATAAAGAGAGATTCCTACCTTTACAAACTTCCCAATCTTAATCTTAAGACTAAGCAAAAAAACTACCAAATAAGTCAAAAGATCTATTATCACACAACCACTAACCTTAAATTAAATCTAAATTAAAACATTGTCAAACACGTGAGTAAAATTTCTATAACCACAATAACTATATAAAATATGATATAATCTAAGACAAATAATTATTATTAATGGAGGTATTAGTCTAACTGAGATATCAAGTAGGATAATAATACTTAACATGAAAGTTTTTTATAAAAAAAAATAAAAAAATAAAATCTAAGTTTAGATTGAAAATCAGTTCAAAAAAAAATAAGTATCGGCACTATATCTTTTTAACTATGTAAAAACTAAACAAATATTTTTGTTAGTATTTATTTGAATTTTAATTAATAAATTAAGTTCAGTTAACTTAATTGTAGTTGAAAAAAATGATTATTTTTAAGTCAATAAAATATTTAAGATAAAATTTATTAAATTAACTTTAAATTTTTTTAAATTTTTATTGAATATTGTATTAATATGTTTGATATTTTTTAATATAATTAAGAATAAAAATTTAATAAGTTAATTTAGGTGTTAGAATTGAAATTCAAATAAACACCTTACAAAAGTGTGTTTGACACGATCAACTGAGACTAGGTCTTTGCTTCTTTTATGTCTTCAAAAACTGAAAACAGTGTGTTGTTATTAATAGTAATAAAGGATGAAAGAAAAAAAATAATTATATATATATTAACATATATCAAGGTTATTATATATGGTAATATGATAACTTTTTTGTCACACGGTTTCACTTTGTTATTAGAAAAATGTAGATTGTAGAAAACAAATAAAACTTAAAAAATTTGTAATTTAAAAACAATTTAAGTCCATTCAGGTAATCCACCTACTCGTATTGGACTAGATCACACGAACCTGAATAACCTATTTTGAGACTTCTAGCCTCAATTATATAAAATAAGTGATCTTGCTAAAATGGAAATGACATTATTAATTTTTTATTCATATTTTGAAGATGTCAGATTTTATAACTTTTTATTTTTATTTCCATTTTTTTAAAATACATGACATTATTAACGTTACATTTTTCACTATGTATTGATGTGTTACTATACACACACTAGTGTTAACATGATGTAATTATTACTAACATAACTTTTCAGGAACTGACGCTTGTGATAAACTGTTTTTTTTTGTTTTGGGCCTTATTTTTATTTTCTATTTTTCTGTTTGGGCTTGTTTGTTTTCGGCCCATTTTCTTTTTCGGTTCTCTGTGTTTTTACCCTTGCTCTTATATTTGAGAAGGTTTGCTTTGTATCAGAAACACACATCTCTTCTTCTGAATTAGATTTTCTTTTCCTGTCTCTCCTTTTCTCTGTCGTGGCTTTTCTTGTCGTTTTTTCTCTCTTTTACTACACTCTTCTTTTAGGGCTTTGTTTCTCTTTGCAGATTAATCTTGGCGTTTCTGGTTTTGTTGTAAGTTTGCTCTGTGGAGTCATCACTATCATACCTTTTTTCTGTTACCTTGTACTATGAACGATGAAGCCAACAAGAATAAAGTTAAAATAGTTTTAAAAAGGAAAAACAAAAGGATGCGAGATTATAAAGGTTACTAAAAAATTGCTAATTTAGTTTATCAACCTTTTGTTTTATGAAAAAGAAGAAAATCATCATTAATAATTTTAATAATAATATTAATTATGAAAAAATGTTTTCATAGAAAAATGGAAAAAAATAATTTAGCTTGCATTACTAGGAATTTAAGGGTAAATTAAAGTGATATCTTATTTTGTATATGAATTTGTTAATGGCTTATTAAGAACAAATCTTTCTTTATAGATTCTTGGTGAGAAGTATACCTGATCTTCTTCGAACAACTCACTTCCAGAAAGCATATTTTTTTTTATTTTTTTTTATCAGCAATGAATGAATTAAATTAAGAGGGATACTTTAGGGGTATCCCAACCCGTTTACAAACCACAAACTGATTATACCGCTGAGCAGCCATAAAGAGGCTATACCTGCAGCG
>Ga0123342_1004625_pt1 | contig 20769 bp, 14 predicted proteins | sample Turbeawhitnodule_FD_89960 | JGI IMG/M metagenome (GOLD analysis project Ga0123342, IMG submission 89960) | Root nodule microbial communities of legume samples collected from Mexico - Turtle bean Mexico white nodule | ecosystem: Host-associated > Plants > Roots > Nodule | place: Mexico: Nepantla...
CACAATTCTCTACTCTCAAATCCAAGCTGGGCCTGACAAATATCTACTCCCCAGCTTGAGGGGTGTTAATATATTTAATTTTCTATTTTAAATTATTGGGCTTTGTTTGTTTGACCCAACTTTTCTTTTTCTGTTTCAGCTAAGTCTTAATCTTTTTCTTATATATACACCATGTATTTTACTCTCTAATAATATACAAGTGAATAAAAGTTTCTTTTATATTTATTTTTCTCTACAATTAGGATTCATCAAAACCTCTCTTTCTTCGTTACGATTACGTGCGATTACGTACGCTACGTTAAAGTATCAGACAAGGAATATTCATCTTCATTTATTATAATAGATAGATATATTAAACAGTTTACTACATGTTATTTTGGTATATGTAATATATAAATGATGCCAATAAAATATAAATATTAATAAATGACCATATGACATCAATCATTAATAGATTCTTAGTGTCAAACTTATACACCAATTAACTTATATATCAATCATTAATGTTGTTTCCACATGAATATGGTTGAATTTATTACAATAACAAAAAATTAATTAATCTATTTCTTATTAACATATTATATAACTTTTAAAAATCTGTTAAAAATCATGCTCACGAAAGTGAAAAGAAAGGATTACAATATAAAAAATTAAAATTAATCTTCTTTAATTATATCAAAACTTATCATGAAAAACAGATATTAATAATTATTAAAATGTGTCTAAAAATACTCTAGAAATAAATAATAATAATAATAATAATAATAATAATCTACAAGGAACAAGTTTTTAAGTGTGTAGTAGAGAAACAGTGATGGCAAAGTAGAAACAGAACCATTACTGAACAAAAAGTTATAAAATAATCATCAAAATGCAAAATCTAAAAAACATGTAGATAGAAATAACCATCGATACAAAATTTGAAAAACAAATTCAATTTTGAAGGTAAGATAAGAACATATTTAAATAAAAAATAAATAAAACTTGAAAAGAAAATTGAAACTTGTACATCTTGTAGCAATTGCAGATAAAAGAGATACAAGATGCAGAAGGAAAATAATCATGAAGGTATAATATCTAAGAAAATCTAATTTGAATCCATATTATTATATTTTTTGACAACCAAAATTTATAATTAGATTAATTTTGTAAGATGAAATGTAAATAAAAGAAAGAAAATGTTAGATGAACAGCCTCTTAGATAATATATATCATACCATTTAATAACAAATGTGATATTATATTTTCTTATTTTTTAAGTGAAATATAATGTAGCTGTTTCAGATTATAAGTCATAACTAAATTTATATATATATTTTTAATAAAACATTAACATAATGTTAATTTTTATTTAATACAAAATTTTAATTTAATTTGCAAATCTAATATGTTCCATAAGAAAAAATCTTACACAACTTTATTTATAATAAAAAAAATTGAATTAAAACTAATTAAAGTCGTATTTGATTCATATAATTTCCCCTTCTACATTCAAATTTTGACAAATTTAAAGTTGTGTTTACTTACACATTTTTTTCATATAAAATTATATCATGCATGGTTTATCCATATAAATAATTTTTTATTTAAATGAGAAAAAAACTTACACAACTTTATTTGAAATAAAAAAAATTGAATTAAAACTAATTAAAGTCGTATTAAAGTTGTGTTATACTTACACATTTTTTCATGATAAAATTATATCATGCATGGTTTATCCATATAAATAATTTTTTAAACCCTTAAAATTATACCATATTACTTAAAAAAAAAAACCTTTTTCTTTTGTTTCTACAATTTCACACTCCGAACACGAATACAGACAAAGAGCATCATTCACAGAAGAGACAAAAAGAAAGATAAAATGCTGTTAATGTTCTTCCCAATCCTTAATTATTGATATTTTAATATTTTCTTTTTATCCCAAAACATTTTTAAAAATTTAAGTCTAATTAGTCTTTTTTTTCAATTATAATCTTATTTAATATCCTATAAAAAGTGACAGACATCAAAATCAAATTAGTAGAATTGAATAAGAACATCCAAATATTAGAAGGAAATATATTTTTTGTTAGAGTTAGAGCTATAATATGTCTAATAAAATATTTCTAAATGTCACTATAAATTATTAAAATAAAACTTCAAAACTTATAGAAAATATGAACTAAAATAGTTATGAAATCTAAATTTTGTCGTTTTTAGAAGGAACAAACACCTCTTAGAGATTAATAACAAGAGGGCAAAGTCATTCACTGTGTGCTTAGAAAATAATCTTCCTATAACTTTTTTAAAAATAAAATATTATATTATAATAAAATAATAATTTAAAAATTATGCTGATAAAACGTGTTTATTTACAGGGTTAAAAAAGAGGAGAGAGAATAAGAAAAAGAAAAATTGAAAGACAGAAAAATCTAACAACGTGGTAGTTCCTGTTTTCTTTCTCTTTATAGGAAAACAGGGATTATCGGTTACCGAGCATCTCTCTGTTGTTTTCCCTATCTTCTCTTTCCATTTCTTGGTCAACCTTTGGTTCATTGCTTCACTTTTTCTTTCCCTTCCAAGTCTTCCCTTCTTAGGTTCAAGGGACTTTGAAACCCTTCAGTATTCTTCATGTCAAACTAGGCATGTTCTTTACTTTTTTGTTTCTTTGCAGCGTTTTGAATCCTCTTCCAAGAGTCTCTTGTACAAGGTTTTGATTCTGGTTCATTCTCTCAAGCTGCTGTTCAGTTCATCTTCACTATTAACTCTAAGGGTCACCCTCTGTAATATTTATTCTTCTTTGCCTCTTCATAGCTCTTTCCGTACAAGTTAACTGCTAAAATTACAAACTTTTTCGTCCTCATGCCTCAATCTATTTGATGGGTCGTCCCCAGATGAAGAAATCAACTCACTTTAGGCTCTCTGGGAATCTCAGTTTTGTTGCTTGACTTGCAAGTGACTTTGGTGCTGTGGTTGGGGAAACAGTGCCTTTGTGGAGTTTTGCTTATTTGGGATTGGTCTGTTTAGCTATATAATATGTTGGCTAGCTTTTCAATTGAGATGGGTACTTGAAGGGGTTTGGTTTCTTCTTTTGGTTCTAAATTAAGTAAACCAGTTGTTTGACTCAATTGGAACCTACGGTATTTGGGGTCATGGACAACTCAAATGATTCATCATCATCCTTGACTTTTGTATCATCTCAACTTTCACATGGTTCTAGTAATCACAACGTGTCTTCCTCTACCAGCAATGAGCATGGGGCAAATATTGAAATTTTGACTCTGAATAAGCTCAGTGGAAGCCTTGAGAAGTTACTGATTGATGCTGAGTATGACTATAGTGATGCTGAGATTGTCGTTGAAGACATATCTGTGGGTGTTCATCGCTGTATATTGGCCTCGCGTAGTCCTTTTTTTCATGAACTTTTTAAGAAAGGAACGGATGGATCAGGGAAGGAAGGAAAACCAAGGTATCTCATGTCAGAATTGGTGCCTTATGGCGCAGTTGGATATGAAGCTTTCCAAGTTTTCTTGTACTATTTGTACACTGGAAGGCTAAAAGATTCACCAACAGAAGTGACAACATGTGTTGGTGAAACATGTATCCATGATGCATGTCGCCCTGCTATCGATTATGCGTTGGAGCTGATGTATGCTTCTGCCGCGTTTCTGATGAAAGAGCTGGTTTTACTTTTTCAGGTATATTGTGTTTTAGGTTGTGTATTTCCTCATTTCTAGTTCTTTTTCCTTTTCATTGCTAATTTTTCCACAAATGAGATGAAAAACGTGACATATTTGGAGCAATTCAACTAATCATTCTGGGCTGAAAAACTCAAAACCAGATAAAGTACTCCAAAGTTCACCTATTTCATCAGACAAACAGCAGATAAACATTATAGCTTTTGCAGGTTTTGGAAATTGTTTCCAAATTTACACTCTTATCTGTAGGAATGTGTTCAACACTTTATCTATTTTCCCAGCGAACAAATTTTGAAATAGATTTACACCTAGCCCACATGCATACTTTTGACTCCTCTGAGTACTTTTGTCCACTAAGGTTTTCTGATTTTAGTAATGTATCAATGATAACATGTCTTCCAAGTTCCATTTTATCCTATTTTTCTGCTGTAGCTTTTATGTTCTCACACATTTCTTAAAGAAGATATTTAGTGATCCTATATCAACCACTTAACAACTCAATAAATTAATATTTTAATATTTTATTTTTATTTTTTAATCATATGTATTATTATAATAAATTGTCAAATGAATGTTTTTCCTGTTTCATGGTGTCAAATTATTAAAATATTATACACTTTTTATTAGTTGTATATTTCTCTTTTACTGACAAGAAAAAGTCAGCTTCGGCTTCTGCTTAACAAATATAATGTAAATGTCTCTTCATTGATGCAGCGGCAACTGCTAAACTTTGTTGATAAGGCTCTTGTGGAAGATGTGATTCCTATTCTTATGGCTGCTTTCAACTGCCAACTAGAGCAGCTTCTCTCTCGGTGCATTCACAAAGTAGCAAGCTCTGACTTTGACAGCATATCTTTGGAAAAAGAGCTCCCTCATGAAGTTGTGACTGAAATCAAATCGTGCCGTCTCTCATTTCAGCCAGAATCCGCAGCTGATGCAATGGAAGTGGAGCCTTTGAGTGAAAAGAGTATCATGAGAATCCATAAAGCATTGGACTCTGATGATGTTGAGCTACTGAAGCTTCTTCTAAATGAGTCAAGGGTCACCCTAGATGATGCATATGCCCTGCACTATGCCTGTGCCTATAGTGATTCTAAGGTTATTCAAGAACTTCTTGGTCTAGGTATGGCTGATATTCTTCGTAGAAATTCTCGAGGATACACGGTTCTTCATGTGGCTGCAAGGCGAAAGGATCCATCCATTTTGGTAGCACTGCTGAATAAAGGGGCATGTGCAACAGATACCACTCCAGATGGTCAAACGGCTCTTTCAATTTGTCAGAGGTTGACAAGACGCAAGGATTATCATGAGAAAACAGTGAAGTGTAAGGAATCTAACAAGGACAGGCTCTGTGTTGATGTCCTGGAGAGGGAGATGAGAAGAAGTTCTATGACTGTGAGTATGTCTGTTTCATCCCAGTTAACAGCTGATGATTTGCACATAAGACTGGATTACCTTGAAAATAGAGGTATGGCTTTCACTTTTCTTGGTCACTTTGTTTCCATCAATATTGGGTCTGTGAGTTGGAAGTTTGAAAGGATAAAAATCAGAATTTGTTTTCTGCTGTTCATAAAAATACATATATTGGTATACAAATAGGGAGTTATAGATTCTAATGAGAGTACCTCAAATAGGGAGTTATGGAGAAACAAGGAAATGAAGACCTTGAATAAAGATCTGTGCATAATCAAATAAAATATTCCTTCTAATTACATTAATCACAGTAACTACTTGATTACTAATACATGGCTATGCCAACAAGTTTTTAAGTAATGATACGTTCACAATCATACATCAAATTACAATTAAAAATCAATAAAATTATTGAAAATAGTGTCACAGTTGTAAAATGGTGAGAAGTAACATGTTCCTAAGTTGTCACTGAACATTTTCATTAATAATTTGACATTTTACTTTTACTTTAGGTCTATGCATGCATTAGAATCACAGAAAAATAATATTTGCACGATGCTTTTCAATTCGGAAGCATGCGAACATGAAATTAACAAGCTCCATATGTTGCAGTTACATTTGCTCGGTTGTTGTATCCTGCTGAGGCTAAGGTAGCCATTGAGAATGCTGAGGCAGATTCGTCATCACTGCACGCAAACGCATCAGCTTTGGAGGGCGCAAATGGAAATCTAAAAGTTGATCTAAATGAATCTCCCTCTGCTCGAACCAGAAAACTTCAGTTAAGATTGCATGCCCTTATGAAAACAGGTATGTCCTAAGACAATTTTGAAATGGCTTCCTATAATGATTATGCATGATTGTGGAATATGGACAACACTTGTTCTATTATTAACACCAACTGAAGCTTGCATGGCCTTGGTTGAAACTTGCCAAAATCTTGAAACTATCACAAGTACGTAATACTTAACAAAAATAAATAAATAAAAGTTACAACTTAAACTGAAGGAATGTAGTATAAAAACAGTTCATCACTAAGCATGACTAGTTTTACTTAGTATATCAATCATGAAAGTGCTGGACTTCAAGTTAGTTTATGTAGAAATGGAAAGTTAAGAAACCTACTAGTGAGAAAGATACACAATCTTATTAAGTTTTTGGATTGAAGGTAATATCATTTTTCTTGTGTGTTGGTTTGCCATCAATTGGTGTAGATCTCTTCAATGTTCACCCCTCAAATTGTGATAACAAAGGTGATGAACTTTTTTAAGAACATGCTGAAACACGATATTGTATCTCATAATCCAAGCAGACAATATCATAATGTGACAAACAAGTTGTTTAGCAGAATGCATTTTTCTTTTGTTCTTATGATAAAGTTTCAATGTGCAATTGTAGTACTTCATAAGTAACCCAGATGGAAATGAACTTAATGCAACTAACTAACACACAATTTTGTACAGTTGAGAATGGTAGGCGCTTCTTTCCCCATTGTTCTGAAGTGCTTGATAAGTTTCTGGAAGATGATATGCCAGATGTGTTCTTCCTAGAAAAGGGCAGTGAAGAAGAGCAGAGAATGAAGAAAGCACGGTTCATGGAACTTAAAGATGATGTGCAGAAAGCATTTCACAAAGATATGGCTGAAAATAACCATACAGCTTTTTCATCTTCAGTGTCCTCCTCATCATCTTCTACTCGGAGGGAAAGTCTTAACCACAGAGTGAGGAAAAAATGAACTCCATGTTCTGCTAGAGTAGAGTGTTGCAACTTCCAAGTATAAGAAGAAGCTGTGGAATATTTAGTAAATAAGATGTTCTGTTGAATTAGAGGGTTTTGCCAATGAACATGCACATTTTTACTAGCTTCATTTTATTTCTTATAGTTGTTGGACCAGATGAAGAAAAAAGGAACAACTATTGGCTTGTAGTATATTTCACCTTTTCCAAAAAATCAAAAGTACTTGTAAAATCTTACATTGATATCCAATTAGAGATTGTCATGCAATTTGAAAATTTTACTTGTACAGTAATTATTTTAAAACTTATACAGAAAACTGTTTAATCTCATTTTTATTGATTATCTTTTTTAATTGTAAGATTATTATCCTGAAACTTTTTATTTCTATTAGATTTTTAATTGTTTTTTTACCGAAACATGTTTAATTATTTCAATTCAGAAATTGTAAATATTATGAATTTTCTCTTTCTCATGAAAATTGAAGAATTTAAGAGTTTAATTTTATAAACTAAAATTTTACTGCTATTATTCTCGCCACATATTAAATATTTAGATATAATTTGAAAAAAAAACATATAATTACAAATAAATTTAATGCTAGTAATTAAATTAATATTTTTTAATAAATATGAATTAAACATACTTGTCTTATATTTAGTATGGAGAGAAAAAAATCTTGCAACTTTATTTACTAAAAGCATATAAAAAACAAGGTAATGGATTTTTCTTAGAAAATGTTTTTTTTTTTACATTGACTTGACAGAGAAATATGATGTTACATGTCAAATTATATTTTTTTTTCTTCTTGTTGTCAAGAACACGTGAGAAGAGATTATGTTATGATTGTTGTTAGAGACATTCTTCCTAAACTAATTATATATTAATGGATTCCAGCAAAACTCGCAGTGAATGTCTCAAGCTTTTTTTTTTAAAAAAAATCCCCTTATTTTAATCATCTGGGTCAAAGGATCTAAATTTCAAAAGGTCAAACACTTTCTCCATTTTTATTATATTATGGTCTCAGTTTCCTTTAAAAAAAATGAATGATCTAGAATATAAAAATGATTGCATTCCAAACTTTTTCCAAAATAAAAGGCTCAATTTATTTATTTATTTTAAATAAATGTCTTTTTATTATTCATATTGCTAATAGGCTAATGAGAAGAATAATGAAGGATTTTTACTTGTTGCACATCCATAATTTATATCTGCACTTACCATAACTTTTAAAATACCCGTGTTATCCTTGCTATTTTATTCGAAATGGTTCCTCCTTGGTTGAGAGTCTTGTCACTTTGCAGCTGTTCTTCATGGTGGTTCGAACTATAATATTGTGATAAACTTTGATGTTGGCGGTGCAGTTAGCAATCATGGAGGTGCAGGAAACAAAAACCATTGTTAAGTTGTTGGCTGAAAGCCCAACAGGGCCTAATTGGTAGAAAGCCCAACAGGGCCTAATTGGTAGAAAGCCCAATAAAAGTGTGTCCTATAATAGAAGGGTGTTTCTTCCTACACCCATCAATATCCGAAAATACAATGTTACTCTTTTTTTTTAAATAACTTCCGGATTAATCTTTCTAAAATCTTTCTGGATACTACTTTCCAAAATTTATAAGTATGTTCCAGTAAACCTTTTTTTGAAAATTTCGGAAAGTATTTTTGAGAATAAGATTTTTGGAACATATATAATAGGTGTTTTCCAAAATAATTTTCTTAGAATGCATTCTGGAAAGAGCTTTCCAAAATAAAATCGGATTAAATGAAACATTTTGACTTTTTACCCATTTAATGGGGTGCGGGAAGAACTTTGTTGAGTGCATGAAGAAACACCTATTATGTGGGATCCAGCACTTCAAAAATTTCATCAAACATCTCATGCAATGTAAAATTTACATTATAAAGTTCCCTTTTCAGAGTGAAAAAAAGGGTGTTGACTAATTTTTTTTTAAAATTATCTTCTGTCAGAAGTTTTATTGCAAATAATAATGCAAAATTATCTCCTGAGAAAAGTAGCTGTAATTTCTATTCAAAAACTATACTTTAGTCTCTTCATCAATGTATTTGTATATATAATTTTGATCATATTATATAAAGAAAAATTATATAAACTGATATTAAAATAAAGTGATTTATGTGTGTGGAGAGGGAAGGAAGAGAGAGACTATAAGAAGAGGAGCATGATGTCTTCCTTCATTCCCAAAATTACTTTGGTGAGTTTTCAAGATGAATACATACATTACATGTGTATATATATAACTGTATTGAAAACTTTGAAGAATGATCTCTGATATTTATGATGTATTAGGAATGGATTAAATGAATGGATTGCCACTGTTCTTGAATACATGTAGGTAACTTGAGATGTATAGAATTCTAACTAGGTATCACAAATTGTGACAGTTTTTAATTATCTCTTAACCATTTTGGTGAAGTTCTTCTGAGGGCCTAGAAATGAAAGACCATAGGCAACAGGCAGTGACAAGAGCTTCTTGGCTTTTCCTACATATGCCCTTTTTGTGAAGTTATTATAATCATTGGCTTCAATAGAATCTAATATTTGCCTATACAACAGCAGTGATGCCCACACTGGCCACCTGCTAGCTGAGTTTAGTTCTGCAACTCCTCTCTCTGCCTCATCAAAAAACATCCTTGCCCTCTTTATCTGTCCCTTCATGAATTTCCTCCATTTCTCTGTAACTTTACCTCTGAAAATGTCATCATCTGAAAGCCCAGCTTGTGCCAATTCATCCTGTGGAAGATATACTCTTCCTCTTCTAGCACTGCAATGACCAACAACAGGACCAAGTTAGACAACATGATTTGAATGGTAAGGACAATTAAAACTAGAGTTTAGCATACATAGTGTAAAAGTTTTTACATTGTCAACTTATTATACATGAGATTTGTGACAAGATCATGCAGAAAAATTCTACACTATTGGTGCATATATTATTTAAATGTTCTGTGGCATAGGCCTAGTTTTATTTTGCTTTTTAGTTATGTTGCTATTTTTTTTCATATCTTGGTAAGTTATGGTTAGATACCCTTTAGTGACAAGATGTTAAATTTCATTTCTTTTTTGTTTTTTGTTTAATTGCATGGCATGGAAGTCTCAAAAACACCTACTCTTCTCCGACATCTCTGAGTATGTTGGTAAGTTGATTTGCGATGCCTAGAGCCAATGCAGCATTATAAATGCTCTCTGTTGAAGCCTTTGTCTCTGGTGCTATCCCCATTACTGGCACACTCATAAGGCCTACTGTCCCAGCAACATAGTAGCAGTAAAGGTACAGCTCATCAAAGTTATCGTATCTTGACTTCCTAAGGTCCATCCTCATTCCTTCGACCATGTCCTTGAAGGGCTGTTTCAAAGACACAGTTCAATGTCATTAGGATCATCAGTTCTAGCACATAAGTTTCACAATTTTGTTTTGTCAGAATCAATTACTCCTCTATTTCATATAAGATGACCAATTTCGTTCTAGTATCTAATCCGAACATGTTAAAGGATAAAACTAAGATGTAATTGCATTCGAGTTTAAGTAAGGGTTCCATGCAGAATTGAAATTTCATCAGGGTACTCTTAAGTAATAAAGGTCTGCATTATAAATTACCAAACTAAAACTCTAACTTTGACTGAAGAGTAACACAAAAAGTAGCTAAAAAACTTTATGTAAGTTTAGTCCAACAATTATGTAAAGCTCAATCTTTGATTCGGCATGTAAAGTACCTGAATATCAACTGGGTACTTTGAGACAGTATGTGAGAGGGCAGCATCATACATATCATAGGGTCGACCTTCAAAAACATCAGTTAATCGTTGCTCCCACCTGTCCAAGGCCCCAGGGGTGATGTGTGAAGAGTTTGGCCCATCCACTAGCTCATCAGTTCTTCTGCACCACACTGCAATGCACAATGAATTCTCAATCCAAAACAAATCTCACTGAAGAAGCTGAAAGTAGCAGTAAGTAATGTAATCTTATGACAGATACCATAAATTGCCCAAATGGCTTTTCGTCGCTCTGAAGTCATCAATTGTGTGCCTAGAAAATTACAGTTTTGAAGACAAGTCAATTAAACAATAAAATATACCAGCAGCAAATAAAATTCTAAAATCCATTGATCAACAACTATCATTAAAAGTTTGTAATGCAACAATTTCGTACAAAACGAGAACCAAAATTCATTTGAAGAAGAGAAAAGGGATGAAAGAAGGCTAAAAGAGTAACAAGCACCTAAGTAAAATGTCTTGGCATACTCAGCACAGACTTCACCACACCGATCATAAGCTACATTCAACAGATCCCCATTGGCGAAATCAGTTCCAACCTCTTTGTCCATATCTAGAGCAATGTTTGTACCCCTTCTGTTCTCTTTTACAAGAGCTGCCTGCTTCAGCACCACTTCATAGACCCTCTCCTCCGAGGATCTTGCAGTTTCAGCTGCCACTGCACCAGAAAAAGCAGAAACCCCACTAGAAAAACCGAGTCCTGAGAACCTCCTTTGGTTCCTTTCACCACTGCTACTCCTGCCTGCAAGGCTCACCAAGGAGTTGATGTTCTCTTTGGGTCCACAATTCACCCAAACAAGAACACCAGACATCTCAAGAGCAGGGAAACTTCCTTCCACTGCTTAGGGTGCAGCTTGAGAAGTAGCGAAGGAAGAAAATGAAAAACCTTTGTGAATGAAGTTTGGTTAGCAAAATGAGTAAGGTTGTTTGTTTTTTGAGGTTGTAACTAATTTTAGAAGCTGACCAAAGATATAGAAAAAGAAGTTGTGATTGTCATGAATCCCATAGCCTACACATGTCAAAATGTATGGACAGTGGCCTTGTAATCCTGAACGTGATCAACTTGGGATCAACTTCTTTGTCTTTAGTGCAACACCTTCATCTCTCTCACCCTCTATTTTTAAGCCAGAATTTTATTTTCTTTTACTGCATTATATTTTATAATAATAACCATCAAAAAGGGAAAAATTAATTTTGTATGAATTTAAAAAAATAAAATCATTATCCCATCTAAAGACCCAGTGTGTGGTCCAATGTTTTAGCTTCCTTGCTTTGTATTTCATGGCTGAAATGTCTTTCAAATTCTTTTCCTGTGCATTACTCTGACCACATTCAGAGCCACAGATTTTCGGTACGCTATTCATCACACATTCGAATTATGTCTTCATTCACATTTTATTTTTAAATTTTAAAACATTACATTTTTATCATTGAATTTTTCATTGATCTAATAAATATGAAATTATATATATAACAAAACGTAAGAAAAGCAAAGCAACCTTTTCTTAATCGATTTTTATGAAATGTTATCGTTTTTATTACATTTCACTTTTTTTTACTTTTCATTACTCTTTAACCATAAAAATATGTAGATAAACTAATTTTATATTAAAAATATAATTTAAATTTAACTCAAAAAATAGAATATGATAAGATCATTAAGATGAATAAATTATTTTTCTTGAAAAAAGAAAAGTATTATATAATAAGACAAACCAATGTTACAGAACTACTGAAATCAACACTAAAAAGATTTGATGGATACATCAGATATTCGGACATTTATATTTAAGTTGAAATTACTTTGAATCATTTTGGTTTTCAAGTTGGAAACATGAATATGAAGCTCAACGTGTATTTAGATTTTCGATTTAATAATAAAATTGACATAAAAAGTTGGTGTTGTGTCAATTATGTATTCAGGTAAGATTTTTTCAAGTATTTTTCTTGACCAATATTTAAGTAAAATTGTACACGTATAATTAATATCAAAATGACAATTAACAAACAAATTTGCAAGTATATCTAACACGTAGGTTTAGTGTTAAATCAGAATAAGATTTGCACTTACGTTGATGTGTTGATGTATATAGAAATATCACATATAACATTCTAATGAATTTTGCTAGGCAAATCGAAATCCTCTAACTTATGTGGTGAGAAAAGATGCTTAAAATTATTTCTATAAATACTCATAATATCTATTTATTTCTATAAATATCTTATTTTTCAATCTCTCCAATTTCATACAAAACTGGCTTGATCCGAGTTGAAACAATTGGTTAGTATCTGATTAAGAAATCAATCAGTTATTACTATAAACTTATGCAAAGAAACAACTCTTTCTATTTTTTTCTCTTTCAGTTATTTATTCCATGTGAAGTATGTGATTTGTGGTCTCACTTGTATGTAAAAACATTAAGACAAATTTAAAACATATATAACTTAATTTTTCATATACAAAATATGATGATTTTATAGATTAATTATCAAAATAATAAAAATTTAAAAAATTATCAAAATAAATAAATTGTGTTAATTTGTCATAATTATAATATTAAGAAGTCAGATGAAAGTGACAATAGTTTAATATATTTGAAATATAAATATATTTGAATTGAAGTTGTGTTTAGGATTTAGTGTCAACAACTTTAATATAATTAGAATAAGTTGTCTGACACAAGTTCAATATTATTTAAACATTATCACGACTTATCTATTTTAATAATTTAAAAAAATACTCATTTCAATAATTAATTTATAAAATTATCCTATATTATTAAAAAAAAACATATAACGGTTCTATTAAAATTATAAATATTTTTTAACAAAAAATAAATAAATATATATATATATATAATTATCCAAAACAATTATAAAGTAATTCATTAAGACCATGAATAAAACAATATTTAAAAAAAAAATTATATATATATATATAATTTTCCAAAGAAATTATCAACATGAATAAAACAATCATGCTACTCTTTCCTACCCAACCTTGATGCCAATTCAGATCCATGAAAGATGCTGCGAGGAATGTGACAAGTTTGGAAGTTTGTCACATTAACATAAACTCATCAAGCAACAAATATAAATATAGTGAACCTTAATTAACTATTCATTGCAACTTTAATTAAAAAAATTAGTACGTGTCTTTCTTGATGAATAATGCATGAGATATGTAATAAAAGGTGATTACTATTAGATTAATAACAAGTTTGGTTTCTATTCTTTTAGTTTAATCAGCGATTTAAGTGTGAAAATGTGTTTGAGAAGTATTTGGCCCGTGAATTTAAGAGAGATTGTCACTCTCAGAACTACGAAATGTTATTAAGCTTTGTTCATAGTTTGTAGAGAGTTATAATATAAAAGTATTTTGAAGCATTTATGAGGAATGGAGTTTAGCATTGTTTAAGGTGAGAAAGGTTGAAGTGAAGGATATGGTTTCCTGCACTTTTGGAATCTGAAAATTGTCATTTTCTATAGAAATTGATTATGCTGAATGTATGTGGTGATGAGGGCAACTAGGTACCTAACTCTGTCCGTAACTTTTGTCCCTAACTCTGTGATCTACCAAAGACCACGATAACCATTTACAACCAAATAATGCTGCATCACTTAACTCTTATCACTTAAATATAGTATAAACACATACACGGACATTGATACGACATGACACGAATACGAAGATACGTATAATCTTTAAAATGTAAACCATAAGAACACGAATCTATATATTATAGAATTATGAATTATATAAATTGATAATAAAGATTCATATGTACAAGTATGTTTCAGATTATTTTTGGAACAGAAACATATTTTTCATAACTGGTTCACAAGGATTTGTTTCTTATTTTTTATAATCATAATAAAAATTTATACAATAAATTTGAGTTTTTAGAAAATTAGTGTATATTTTTCTTTTTTAAAATTGTGTTAGAACTACACTAGAATTGTCAGAAATCCAACAAATACTTTTTAAATTGGACACTTCACCAATACGTGTCATACAAATATCATACGAGTATTGGTGTCCGATATGAGTATCCGACACCAACACACCAAGAAATGTCCGAACTTCATATTCTCACCCTCAAACAACAATAATATAGAAACTTAGTCAGAAAAAAAAAAGTATTCATAATGTTTCATAAGTAATCATGTGTTCAATAACAACTAGTCATGTGTTACTTGACGTGTAATGTTCAATCACACTCACATATTCTGAAGACAATTAATCTATTCTGGATTCTTTTATCTACACTACATACATCGTTTTCCAATCTTATCTGTTATAATTAAAATATAATCAATTTAATAATTATTTATTTTAAATTAAAAATTTATATTAAGTTGTTATTATAATTTAATAAGTAATATTATTAATAAATTGTAAGTAAATTCAAATAGACTATAAATACTAATTTTTGTTTGATTTTATAATATTAAAAAATAATTATTTATTATAAAATTATAAGGTTATAAGACTTTAAATAAGTGTTTTCATTTTTATATGTATATAGTAAAATTGCAATAATATTTATAAATTTATATCATATATTAATTCAATAAAATTCTAAACTATTAGTGCAATATTTATAACAAAGAAAATACATAAAAAATTTAAAAAATATTTAAAATAGACAGACACATAAACGCGGACATGAGCTTCTTCTAGTGTATAATAAAATACTTATGTTCAAATTAAAAAAAAAAATCGTAAAACTAATTAAGTATGCTTACAATATCACGAAACTAGTTTTTATTAAGAAAATTTCATGACAAAAAGAAAATATTACCTAACACATAAATATATATATATATATACATATATATATATATTTATATACAATGATATATTAAGATATAAAGTCTACTTTTATAGATCCATGTTAGTTAGCATATTTTTTTTTATTATTTTGGACTGTTTGGGCTTTGGGGCTTGGTCCTTCTTTTATTTCTTTCACCATGTACTTCTTATGGAGCCTATACCACCTATAACGAAAAAATTTCTCTTGTGGTGCAACAAGAACGTCAACTGGCCATCAACTTTTCTGTCTCAAATATTAATAGTGCTAATTCTAATCACATCTCTTCTTTTGTGATATGCACTTTTTGTGGTAAAAATGGCCATTCAGAGAACGCTTGTTTTCATAAGGTTGGGTTTCCTAATCAAGAAAATAAGTTTTTCAAAAATAATGGGAATAAGAAAATATGTACCCACTATGGAATAAATGGTCACACCATAGAAACTTGCTATTAGAAACACGGGTATCATCCTGGATACAAGTTTTATGGTAGTAAAACCAATCAAGTTAATAATGTTGTTATATCTGATGATGTGTTTTCTGAGCCTCGCCAAAAAGAACAGGAAAAAAGGGGAATATCACCTCACAACACAACAATATCTAGTTTTGTCATATTTGTTTAGACAAAGCACCAGCAATAATACTGTAGCCAATATTCAAGTAAATCAGGTGGGCTCGTTCACTGTAGACACCAATCATAAAATGGCAAAGAGGTCTCCAACTGGAAATATTCTTACCTTAAATAATTTATAGCATGGTATAAATTATTGGATTCTAGATTCAGGAGCAACTGATCATGTGTGTTCTTCTTTATCTGAGTTTACTTCGTACAAAAAACATTAAACCTATTCCTATTAGTCTACCTAATGGTTGTCATGTGTTTGCAAAATATTCTGGAACTGTGATTTTTAATCACAAATTTTACCTTATTGATGTCTTATATGTTCCTCAACTTTCCTTTATTCTTGTCTCTACTTCTAAACTTTCTTTAAATCTGAACTGCAATTTAATTTTCTCCTCCAATAATTGTGTGATACAGGACAATCAAACCAAAGAGAGGATTGATATAGTTAGTGTCAAAGCTGGCTTGTATGCTTTTGAATCTTCTTTTTTTCGTAATACTGCTACACACACTATTGCTCCTTCTTTCAATTGTACTGTCAAAGACATTAATCTGTGGCACTATACAATGGGGCATCTTTCAGATGAAAGATTAAATGTTTTGAGAACTAAATACTCTTATATTCCTGCTGAAAAACCGCATGTATGTGATGTATGTCTTCGTGCCAAACAAAAGAAACTCCCTTTTGCTTTAAGTAGATCTCATAATGCTAACATGTTTGAATTACTGCATATGGACATTTGGGGTCCTTGTTCTGTCATTTCCATGCACAGTTTTAGATATTTCTTAACCATTGTGGATGATTTTTCACGTTTTACTTGGGTTATTTCTTTACACACAAAATCAGAAGTTAGAAATCATATTGTTAATTTTATTGCTTACATTGAAAATCAATTTAAAACTACGGTTAAAATTATTCGCACTGACAATGGTGCTGAATTTGCCATGAAAAAATTCTTTTCTTCTAAAGGCATTGTTCATCAAACCACATGTGTAGAAACACCTGAACAAAATGGGATTGTTGAAAGAAAACATCAACACATTTTAAATGTTACCCGTGCCTTGTTTTTTCAAGCAAATTTACCTCCTTTATTCTGGAATTTTTTTGTACAACATGTTGTTTTCTTAATCAATTGCACTCTCACTCCTTTGTTGCACAACATTGCACCCTATGAAAAATTGAATGGTAGACCATATGATCTTTCTTCTTTACGCGTATTTGGACATTTGTGTTACTCTAGCACTCTCACTGCACACAGAAAGAAACTTGATGATCGTTCCGTGCATGGTATCTTTCTCGGTTTGTCCTCCAACACAAAGGGATATATTTTTCTAAATCTTAAAAATCATAGTATTGAGGTATCAAGGAATATTATCTTTTATGAAAACCATTTTCCATATAATTTGAATAAGGATTCTTGTGTGAATTCCAACAACCTTTCTTTGCCTGTTCCTCACAATTATGATTCAAGGTGTGATATTACTTTTCAAAATAATTGTCATCCTCATGAGACTATGGGTACTGCACAAATTGATGTGGACATGGATCCTAACCAAAATGGCGCGACCTTGGATGATACACAAATTGATGATCTGAACATACCACTGAAGAGATCAAATAGACAAAGAAAGGCACCAACATACCTTGCATATTTTCAAACTGATTTGACCATCACAAATAGTGTAAGTACTAAATATCCCATTAATAATTTTGTTTCTTATAAATCTTTATCTCCTGCTTTTAAATGCACTATTCTTTCTATGTCTTCCCATTCAGAGCCTCACAAGCTTCAAAACATGCTTGCTGGAAACAAGCTATGCAAGAGGAGTTGATTGCACTTGATGCCAATCACACTTGGCAGATTACCACACTTCTGCCTGGGAAGAAGGCTATTGGCTGTCGTTGGATTTACAAGATAGAGCACAAATCAGACGGGTCTATTGACCGGTACAAGGCACGCCTAGTTGCCAAAGGGTACACACAGTTAGAAGGCCTTGAATTCATAGATACCTTTGCCCCTATTGCAAAATTGACAACATTGCGTTTACTACTTGCTGCTGTTGCTTCCAATGATTGGATTCTCAAACAACTCGATGCCAATAACGCATTTTTACATGGAGATCTCCTCGAGGAAGTGTATATACAGCCACCACCCGGTCTCACTCTCCCCTCATCAAACCACGTTTGCAAACTCCAAAGATCTCTCTATGGTCTTCGTTAAGCTAGCCAACAATGGTATGCCAAATTATCTAATTTCTTACTTTCACATAATTACACATTGTCATTTGTTGATCATTCGTTCTTTTTAAAACGCACTCATACTAAACTCACTGTTCTTCTTGTATATGTGGATGATATTGTACTTGCTGGAAACGATGATGAGGAAACCGCTCATATCACTAAGTTGCTGGATCAACAATTCAGAATTAAAAATTTAAGGGACCTCACATATTTCTTGGGACTGGAAGTGGCTCGCAACAAATCTGGTTTACATATCAGTCAAAGAAAGTACACACTTGATCTTCTCCATGAAACGGGAATGCTGGATTGTGCCACCATGCCTACACCCATGTCCCATTCCTCTCGCCTTTCTTCCACGGACAGCGTCCAACTCAATGAAGAATCATCATCTACCTACCGTCGACTTATTGGACGACTGATCTATCTCACCAACACACGGCCTGACATAGCCTTTAGTGTCAACAACTTAAGTCAGTTCGTCTCTTCCCCTACAAAGCACCATCAACAAGCTGTTTTTCGCATCCTAAGGTACCTTAAGGGTAATCTTGGCTCGAGAATTTTTCTCCACAAGAATAGTAACAACCAGCTTCGAGGTTACAGTGATTCTGATTGGGCCACATGTTCTGAAACCAGAAAATCTGTTACTGGCTTCACCATTTTCTTGGGTGAGTCTCTTATGTCATGGAAGTCCAAGAAACAACCTACTATCTCAAGAAGTTCTTCGGAAGCCGAGTATAGAGCTCTTGCAGCAACCACTTGTGAAATTCAGTGGCTGACTTACATTCTTAAGGATCTTGGTATCCCCTACATTGAACCTGCAATTCTATACTGTGACAACCAGTCAGCAATTCATATTGCCTCAAATCAGGTTTTTCATGAACGAACGAAGCACATAGAGATTGACTGTCATATTTTCCGAGAGAAAATTAATGTTGGTCTTCTCAAGTTGCTTCCAATCACTTTCTCCATGCAAACTACTGACATCCTCACTAAACCACTGGCTGCTTCCACCTTTACTGCTCTCAAGTCCAAGCTGGGAATGCAAAATATCTATTCCCAGTTTGAGGGGGGTGTTAGTTAGCATATTTTTTTTTTATTATTTTGGATTGTTTGGGATTTGGGGCCTTCTTTTATTTCTTTCAGCATGTATCTTAGGCTTAGTATTACTTTTTACTTGGTAACTTTTGTAATTCAGTTTTTTCCCAATTCAATTTCACAATACTATTTCACGTTTTTCCCTTCTCTCTGGTCTGATTCTTTCAACCCTTTTATGGTTTATCTTCCCTTCATCTCTGCATCTTTCTCATCACAGGTTCTTTTCATCATTCATGGAGTTCTTCCGCACAATCAACACAAAAGATTTATTTCTATTAATCCATTTCTTCTGGTTAGATATTTTATTTATTCTTGTTGTCAAATTTCCTGGTATAAAATAAGCTATTTTTTTCATTTTACTTGATCTTACAAGGAGTAATTTAGGAATTAGAAATTTAAAATTTTCATACATTATATTTATTTGGTAGGAATTATTGATTTAAGTGGTCATATAAGATAACAAATAATATAGCAAAGGATTTTTAAAGCATATCTATTTGGTATTTGTCACGTAAAAAAAAAAAATGACTCATTTAAATTTTAATAGTTTTTTTATTAAATTATAAAACTCTAAACTCTAAACCTTTACCATAAAAAATGTATTTTGCTTCTTTAATACATCATTAGTGCATGTTTCACTCTAAGTAAAAGAAAAAGACATTATCATACCTGTTTCTTATTAAGAATTAAATATTAAATAAAATAATAGAAAATGTTAGTCCTATGTATTTTTAGAAAATAATTTTCCATGAAGTTAAGTTTTGTAATTACCATGAATAAATCACATAAACAAATTATATCCAATGTCTTTCCCTTTATGTTTTTAGTCATTATGAACTATATGTTGCTTTGTTGAGAAGTTCTTCTCAAATTTTCAAAAAACCCTTATATGATAATTAAATATTATTTTTTGTATGATGATTTTCTATAATGATGTCTAACAACTTTTTTTATATTCATATAAATCATATTTTTCATTGTAAGATTATCGTTTGTAAATTTATTTTATTGGGTAATAAAAAGAATTTTTTTTTGAGACACATATAAATACACACACCTACATATATGTATTTTTCTAACCTTTTTAATTGTCTAATTTTTTTATATAATAATACATATATTCCAATTTTCCTCTGAGAAAATTCAATAATAAATAATAGTTATAATAACAAATTTTGTGAAAAAAAAAATCTACCCATTGTTATTTTTTATTAAATCTTTTATCATAGATTATATATTATTAATGTGTCTTGTTCTTACAACAGGGACCAAGAACACTCGAAATGGATTAACAAGATTAATTCTTTATGCAAATCCTTCAATCTTGGGCTGGACACTCGGTTTCTCTTCACGACAGATGTTCTCGGCTTCTCCTTACG
>Ga0123342_1004626_pt1 | contig 20768 bp, 23 predicted proteins | sample Turbeawhitnodule_FD_89960 | JGI IMG/M metagenome (GOLD analysis project Ga0123342, IMG submission 89960) | Root nodule microbial communities of legume samples collected from Mexico - Turtle bean Mexico white nodule | ecosystem: Host-associated > Plants > Roots > Nodule | place: Mexico: Nepantla...
AGGTATTTATGGAAACTGTGTTGTTGGCCATAGAGTGGTGTGTGTTCTTGAAGAGTTCAAGATCATCACTCTTAGTGTGTCTTTTGTAATATAGGGTTGATTACATAGTGAATTCTCACTGGTTAGCAGAGGACTGGATGTAGCTCTTGGTTAAGAGTGAACCAATATAAATATCTTGTGTGAATCTCTCTATCCCTACACTCATTAAATTGTTTTAACATTGTTTTTTAAATCTATTGGTATAAACAACCGATTGTTTCGTGAAAACAATAGGTTGATTTTATGGAATCAAACTTAAAAACAATTTTCTATTAGTTGAACAGATTTTTAATTTGATTGATTCTTCATAGCTTTTCATTCTACCTTCAATACCTGTGAAAATCTTTCAAAAACAATTCACCCATCTTGTTTAAGGCATCTAATTCTTACAACTTGGAGTGGTGGGAGACTCCAAGATGAGTGGTGAAGAGTCGCCACTTGGAGTATGCCCTCACAAGGTAAGACCTAAAGCTTTAGGAAAACACTTACTAAACACTCTGACAGATTTTCTTTTCTATTCAAAATTGAAGGTCAAAATACATGAGGCAAGGCACTCTATTTATAAGAGGGAGTGCCTTGGAAAACAAGAAAAAGGGAAGGAGAGAAAAGGGGTGGCTAGGTTAAGTCTCCTTATGTCAATGTTGCACCCTAGGAAGTTTTCTAGAAGGTAGGGTAATGGAATGCTTAACCTAAGCGACACATGGAGAGAAAATTGGCTTGACACAAGCCCAAATTATTAAAAAATTACTAAGTACACTCTACTTTAATAAAATCAAAAGTAATAAAAATAATTGGTGTTTAGGTCCAATCATCTAGGGTTTGCTCCTGATAATCTTTTGAGGAATGGTAGGCTCTGATGCACTGTCTATTGACTGCTCCTGACCTAGTCTTGGGTCCTATGTCATGCTTTTGGTCATTCTTCTGGAAGGTCGGGCTATCTCTGTAATGACTCTATCTCTCAGGGTTCCATCATGCTCCCCGAGTTGGAGAGAATTCGTCCATAAATTTGAAACACCTGTAGAGAAAGTGTTAGAATATATGGCCTTTAAATAAGGGGGAGGGGGGGTGAATTGTTTGAAGAGATTTTCAAAAACTTTTGAAGGTTTAGTGAAACTCAGTGAAGAAATCCAGAAAAGGAACCAAGTTAGCCAAGAATACAATCTGTTTTAAAGTGAAGCACAAAAAAACAACCGGTTGTTTCTTCGCTTCAATCGGTTGTTTATAACAGCAGAATTTAAAACAACTTAAAAACAAAATTTAAAAGAGAACAGAGTAAGAGAAAAACACACAGCAGTTTATACTGGTTCACTCTTAAACCAAGAGCTACATCTAGTCCCTTGAAACTTCTGGGTTTCTACTAAGTAATCAAAAATAGATTACAACACAAACCACCAAAAGAGTGACCTTGAACCCTTCAAGAAACACACTCCTTTTGGCACAACAATCCACAGAAATCAGAACACCCTTTGATTCTGCACTTACACTTAATTACAGAAGTACAATAATCAAGAAAGAAGAGAATAGAATAGACCTGGGTATTACAAAGCTTAAAGATCAGAAGTACACCCCAATCCTATTCCACACACTTGAAAATCCAAAACTATTTCTTACATTCCAGGAGTGTATAACTAACTTTTTATACTCCAAAGAATAATTAAAAACATTTAAAACAGGAACGCATTCAGTTAGAAATCATTTAAGAGAGATTCACAAATCAAAATTGAATTCTGTTAGGATTTTGAAAGAAAAAATCGGTTGAAAACACGAAACAACCGATTGATTTGGTTTGACAACTAAGTCAACCAAGTCAAACAGCTTTCAACCTTTCTCAAAACATCCTAAGAACAAAACAACTGGTTGATTCGGCAAAACAACAGGTTGTTTTTCCCTTAGTTGAAAAACATTCCATTTTAAAAAGGTTTTCAAATCAAATCAGTTATGGATTCAAACAAGGAGTGGATTACAAATAATTCTAGCCCAGACCCCACACAAACACATAGCAACAACACCAGCCTTTCATCAAACACCTTGGATTTGGATTCTTCAAAGCTCTTGATCACTCTTGATCAACAGAAAGGAGTTACATCACTAACATTAAAAGAATTACTCCCTAAGTGGGTGTCAGGTAAATCTAACTCATAAGCATTATCATTGATCCTATTAATGATCTGAAGGGGACTATCACCTCGGGGAAAGAGTTTGGACTTCCTTTGAATAGAGAAGTGATCCTTCCTCAAGTGAAGCCAAACCTAGACCCCGGGTTCAAAGATCAAAGTTGTGCGCCCCTTATTTGCATGTGGAGAATACTTGCTTACCTTCCTTTCTATTTGGCGCTTGATGTGTTGGTGCTAGTTTTTAATAAAATATGCTTTCTCAAAACCATCTTTGCACAACACCTCATCAAGTACAGGGATAGGAAGTAGGTCAAGAGGTGTAAGGGGATTAAACCCATACACAACCTCAAAAGGGGTGTTAGAGGTATTAGAATTAACTACTCGATTATAAGAAAACTCATTATGAGGAAGTAAATCACCCCACACCTTAGGATTCCCGAAAATAAGGCATTTTAACATTTGGGACAAAGTTTTATTCACCATTACTGTTTGACTTTCAGTTTGGGAATGACAAGTAGTAGAAAACATGAGTTTAATGCTAAGTTTGCCCCATAATGTCTTCTAGAAGTGACTCAATAACTTAGAGTCTCTGTCAGATACTATACTTCTAGGAAGACCATGCAATCTAACAATTTCCTTAAAGAAGAGATTTCCTGATAGGTGCATGCTTTCATCCGATTGATTTACTTTGGTGGAGTTACGGAAGCTTTCATTGATTGCTCACGGACAAGGCTCTCACATGGAGATCACGGTTGCCTTGGAGGTGCAGCTCAAGTATGAAGGTGAGTGGTTCGGCTAGCTCACTTGGAAGATGAAGGTTGAAGACTAAACTTGCCTATCCTTGAGAGGAAGTAGACAAGAGTGAAGAATTGGCACAAAAATTTGGCAGCAATTTCACTCTATGATTAATCTTTGTTTTACATGAGGCAGGCTCCTCCTTTTATAACAATGGAGGATTGGTCAAATGGAATTCAAATGCAAATGAAATAGCTTTGGAATGTCCACCTAATGCATCTTGGCACATGGAGCACATGAAACATATTTAACATGTGTTGAAAAGCTTTTTAGCACATGTTTCATATGGATCATGTGGAGTAGCCATGCAATACATTTAACACATGGAGCATGTGTTAATTGTGTACTCTTTTTCCTTGCTTAAATCGGCCTAGGTGAATTTAGAGGTTTTAGAAACTCTAAATTAACCTAGGTTGATTTTATATGCCAAAATTAAATTCTAAGAGAATTTACAGTAATTTCCTATTCTAATTTTGACAAAAAATAAATTCTACTCCACACTATGCTTGTGACTTGAACATGTAAAAGAACGTTTCTCTACCATCAGTAGCTGTGTTCCAATCCTCTTGAATTCTTCTAGTCATAGCTCTTGTAGTTGGCCCGGATCTTCTATGTGTTGGGCTTTGAGCTGAAGCTCAAACTTGTATTTGAGCTTGGGCCTCTTCTAGTAGTTGTTTATGCTTTGATGAATTGGAGGTCTTCTTGAATATGTTTGCACATTTCTTACACCTAGAGTTTTCCTCTTGATTTGGGCCTACAAATATAAACAAAAGCCCAATTAGACCCCTACTTGCAATTAAATCAATAAACAACCTCTAGGTCTTCAACCTCTAGATCACTACCACAATGATAAAGTCCATACCCTTGGATGTCTTGGGAAGACCTAAAATGAAATCCGTAGAAATGCCTACCCACGGCATGTACGGGATGGGAAGAGGGGTATATAATCCATGAGATTGAACCTTAGATCTAGATTTCCTACATGCTATGCACTTATCACAAAATTTGTGTACAAATTTTCGCATGTTGGGCCATAAGAAATGCTCATGCAAGGTATCTAAGGTTTTTGCTACCCCAAAATGTTCCATTAAACCTCCCTCATGTGCCTTCTTTACAAGAGATTGTCTTAAAGACCCTTGGGACACACAAAGTCTTTTCCCTTTAAAGAAAAAGTCATCATGTATGAAAAGTCTTTGTGGCCTCCTTTTGAGCACTCTTGAAAGATGAGAGAAAAATCAAGGTCATCTTTGTATATTTCCTTGATGTGATCAAACCCCAAATATTGAGTGTTTAAAACATTAAGCAAGGTATGTCTTCTAGAAAGAGCATCCGCTACCACATTGGACTTACCTTGCTTATCTTTGATCATATAGAGAAATTGCTCAATAAACTCTACATTTGGCATGTCTCTTGTTAAGTTTGCCTTGCCTTTTCAAATATTTAAGAGATTCATGAACATTATGTATCACAAAATCTTTTGGAAAAAGGTATTGTTACCAATTTTGCAAAGCCCTAACAAGAGCATAAAACTCTTTATCATAGGTGGAGTAATTGAGATGACTCCCTTTAAGCTTCTCACTAAAATAAGCTATGGGGTGGCCCTCTTGAAGGAGGACAACCTAAATGCCTATATTAGAGGCATCACACTCAATCTCAAGTGACTTAGTAAAGTTTGGGAGTGTTAAGATGGATGTCTTGGTTAATTTCTCTTTCAAAGTTTCAAAAACATTTGCTTGTTCTTGTCCCCATTTGAACATTACATCTTTATTTACTATTTCATTGAGAGGTACAACAATAGTACTAAAGTTTTTCACAAATCTTTTATAAGAACTAGCTAATCCATGAAAGCTTCGTACTTCACTAATATTGGTGGGTGTAGGTCAATATTTAATTGCTGCCACCTTTTGTTCATCCACATGCATCCTTTGGGAACTAACTACAAACCCTAGGTATTTTATATGGTCTATAGCAAAGACACATTTTTTTCCGAATTAGCATAGAACACATCTTTCCTAAGTGTTTCTAGTACTTTCCTATCATGCACTTTGTGGTCTTCTATGTTCAAGTTGTAGATAAGGATGTCATCAAAGTAGACTACTACAAACTTGCCTATAAAAGGTCTTAAGACATGATGCATAAGTCGCATGAAGGTGCTCGAAGCATTGGTTAAGCCAAGGGGCATGACTAACCACTCATACTACCGAAACTTGGTCTTGAAAGTGGTTTTTCATTCATCTCCCGATTTAATTCTGATGGAAGAGGCCCAAGGACAAGCCCAAATGCAAGCCCAACCAAGAGAAGATTCGTGCCTACCACTAGAGCCATGGCCAAGAAGATTCAGGAAGATTGGAACACTGCTACTGATGGCAGGGAAAACTTCTTGTATATGTTTAAAATGCCATAACTTTAGTGTAGATTAGGATTTAATTTTTGTCAAAGTAAAATAGGAGATTTTATTTGTAATTTTTCCTTAGATCAACCAAGGTTAAATTAGGGTTTCTAAAATGACACCTAAAATCCAACCTAGGTTAAATTAGGGTTTCTAAAACACCTAATTTAACCAAGGTCGGTTAGGCTTAAGCCATGGAGAAGAGTACAAATTTTCCACATGTTCCATATGCTACATGTGCTAAACGATTTCCATCACTTGTTCCATGTGCTCCATGTGCAACGTCCAAAAGAAGACGCCAATTTCAAAACTTCTTTTCATTTGAATTTGGCTTGTAAATTTCGGCCTTCCTTTGCTATAAAAGGATGTGCTTGGGTCATGAGTTTCTCAAGATTAATATAGAGTGAATTGCTGCCAAAATTGTGCCAATTTCACTCTTTGACTCCTACCTCTCTAGGATAGACATTTAGTCTTCAATTTTCACCTATTCCAAGTTAGATGGCCTCACCACTCACTCTCCACACCTAGCATGCACCTTCAAGGAATCCACAAGCTCTACGTGAGCTCCTTGTTCATCTTCCTTCATTGATGCTTCTGCCACTCCACCAAAGAAATTGCAATCGGATGAAGGCACTACTCCATCAAGTGGTATTAGAGCCAAGGTTCTTCAAGAGCTAAGTGTGCCTTCTTCTTTTCATTTTAATTTTTGTGTTTGATTCTGGATTCCATGTTGTTCATCTTGTTTCCTTAATGTCTTGCTGTTTTTGAATTTTAATTTTGATTTGGTTGCTGTTTGGAGAAATCCAATCGATGCAATGTGTTCAAATTGTTCTTGAGCTTCTAATTTCAATTTTGTGTAGGATTCCTTTGAGTTTTGGTGTTTCTGTTTTAATTTTGCTAGATTTGAGTCTTTCTTGCAATTTTAATCAGTTCATATTGTTTGTGTTTGAGTCAATTTGATTTTTGAATCCATATATGTTTTTTCAAGTCATGTGCATCCTAAAATGTTATCAATTTTATGTAGTCCTTTTATTGATAATTTTTGTTGTTTGATTTTAAATTTTAGTCCAGTTTCATAAATCTGTGTTTGATCCTTTGGTGCATTTTAATTTTTAGATTTGAGTTCATACTTGAGTGCTAGATCCATACAAGTTCCTATACATCCCTTCTATTGTGTCTTTGAAGTTTATTAGTACTGTTTTTTTTTTTAATTTCAGATTAGGATTTCTGAAATTGTGCCGGCTGATTTTATTTATGAAAATTAATTTTGTTTAATAAAAATTGTGAAACTCTGGATCTAAATAGATTGAAGTGTTAGAAGAAAAGTGGAAAAAAAAGTGAGACAAAATTCAAAATACAGAAAAAATGATAAATCAAAAACAAAAAATGTGCAATCTAGCGGTGAAGTGGCAACAAATTTGAAAACTTTATCACAATTAATTGGCGCATTATTTTGGTGTGATTCCAGTGCCAAAATTTAGCTAAGACCTTGAACTATCTGTGATTTAAATTTCAAATTTTAATTTGAATTGTCCAACTCAGCATAAATATTTTAAGTCACGCATTTGATACCTCAAAATTCCAGTAGTACTGTTTTGGTTTTATTAATCCAATTCTAGTGTCATTCATTAGGTTCAATTTCTGTCACCTTTGTTGAGTACCTTATTTTGTTTGTTTTTCATATTCCTTCAATTACTCTTTCAAGTTGTGTCATATAATTACTCTCTTTGTTGTAGTCCAATTCCAAATTGATTTTTTTTGTTGCTATAAATTTTGTTGACCTCCTTATTGGTGGGAGAATTTTAAAAGTGCCTTGATAAGCTTGGAGCTAACATCTTTGGTGAGAGCTTTATCACATAAATAAGTGCAAATTTGAATACCAAGTTGAATATCCTTGAAATGTTGAGCAAGAGGACAACAACAAGTGAGCTTAAACACATTCACAAAGAAGGAGTGCCAAAAAGAAAAAGAGTACCAAAAAGAATAGGATTTGCTAAAAGTTGTGATCCAATTTTTCATTGTATTTTCTTTGAGTTGTAATTGTATTAAACCTTGAACAATTAGTGGATTAATTGCGTATTAGACAGTGGGTGTGTCTTCAATGGTTCTAAGTGCCTAGAAGCCTCTTATTAGGAAACATCTAGTTTAAAGCTTTTTAGTTAGCCATTTTTTTCAATTGTGTTTTTGTTTAATTGCTTTGCATTTTGTTTTCTTGCATAATATAATGTTTTCATTCTTGTGCTATAAGTGAATTACTTAGAGAAAGATTTGTGAAAGTTTTGAGGGATAGAATATGGCTAGGAAAGGCTTGGTACTTAAGCGATCCATGTGATCCACCTCTCTTTCCTGGGAATCTACCCACACTACTCAACCTATCTTTCTTATAGTAATAACTTTTAACACATAACTTTAACATGTCTTCTCATTCTTCAAGTCCAAATGAAAGTGATCGAAAGTCTACCAAAAATCTTTTAAAACAATTAGCTAAAGACTTTCAAGCACTTTCATATAAACAATTGCAACATAAGACCCTTCTAAAAGAAAGGGATGCCCATTTTGCTAGAATATAAGAAGAGTTGCAACTTGTTAGAGAAAAGGGTGAATCCACCAGAAAATCAAAAAGATCTTCAAAATCATTTAGCTCTAGGTTGATTGATTCATATGATGAAAAAAAGTCTTAGAATGCATGAGTATTATCAACCTCAACCTAGGAGAGTTAGAAAAGAAAGTCCAAGGGAGGTTAGGGTAGAGTTACCTCATTTCTATGGAAAAGAAAATGTAGAAACATATCTAGATTGGGAAATGAAGGTAGAACAATTTTTTGCTTGCAACCATGTGAGTGAAGAGAGAAAAGTACCCTTAGCCACCCTAAGTTTTCAAGGTAATGCTATGTATTGGTGGACAGCCCTTAAGCGAGATAGGCGTCTTCATAAGGACCCTCCCATGGAGTATTGGAATGATCTTAGGGGAGCCTTAAGACGCCGCCAAATTCCCTCCTATTACAATAGGGAGTTAATGGGCAAGCTCCAAAGACTCCAACAAAAGACTATGAGTGTTGAGCAATATAGGCAGAAAATGGAATTATACATGATGAGAGCCTCAATTAGGGAGTCTAAACCCACCACCATAGTAAGATTTTTAAGTGGGCTTAACCTTGAGATTAGAGATAGAGTTGAACTTTTGCCCTACCAAGACTTGAATGATTTAATTCAACTTTGTATCAAAGTTGAACAACAAAATTTGTGAAAAACTTCAAGTCGTAGGGAAAGCTCATACTCTAATTCTTATCCTAAAAAAAGAGTATAAAAGGGAGGAAAGCTTACCAAAGGAAAAACCAAAAGAAACTCTCAAGAGTATAGAAAAAGATGTGCTAACACCATTAACCCACAGTAGGGATGTTAAATGTTTCAAATGTTATGGTAGAGGTCATGTAAAAGCCCAATGCTCAAATCAAAGAACTATGTTCCTAAGAGGGGTAGATGAATATAGTAGCCATGACGATGAACCTAGCGGGATAGAAGAAGAAAATAGTGAGGGAGCATATCCATGTGAGGGGGAGTTAATGATGATCCGAAGAACCCTCAACAATCAATCTAGCGTGAACCTGGAGACACAAAGAAAGAATATCTTTCATACAAGATGTAAAGTTTTAGAAAATGTTTGTTCTCTCATTGTGGACAGTGGCTTCTGCTGCAATTGTTGTAGCACTAAAATGGTTGAGAAGCTAGATTTACAATTAATACCTCATCCTAAACCTTATAAACTTCAATGGATAAATGAAGATGGGGAATTAACTGTAGATAAGTAAGTGAAAGTCGAGTTCTCTGTGGGGAACTATAAAGATAAAGTTTTATGTTATGTAATTCCCATGGAAGCTTGTCATATTTTGTTGGGTAGACCTTGGCAATTTGATAAGAAAACTATACACAATGGTTTTACCAATGAGATTACTTTCACCCATAAAGAAAAAAACTATGTACTTTATCCCTTATCACATTCACAAGTGGTAAAAGATCAAGTACAAATGAAACAAAAAAGGGTTGAGGAGAAAAAAAAAAAAAAACAAGACCTCCCACAAGGTTATTCAGAAGGAAGAAAAATTTGAAAACAAAATTGAAAAGATACTTCTTTCTGAACGACCTTCCGACCTCCTGCTTTGTAAAAGAACACTTACATGCACTGCCACACTTACTGAGACTTGTATTCTACCTCCTCAAGTAAAAGAACTTTTAAAAGAATTTGATGATATATTCTCTAAGGAAGGCCCTATAAGACTTCCCCCTTTTATAGGAATAAAACATCAAATAGATTTAGTTTCGGGAGCCAGCCTACCCAATAGACCAGCTTATAGAACTAATCCTGAAGAAACTAAGGAGATAGAATCACAAGTACAGGATTTGTTTAAGAAGGGTTGGGTTCAAAAAAGCCTAAGTCCTTGTGTTGTACCTGTCTTGTTGGTGCCAAAAAAAGATGGCAAGTTGAGAATGTGTTGTGATTGTAGAGCAATCAATAACATGACCATCAAGTATAGGCATCCAATTCCAAGATTAGATGACATGCTTGATGAGTTGCATGGGTCCACCATAATTTCTAAAATTGATCTTAAAAGTGGATATCACCAAATCATAATTAAAGAAAGTGATGAATGGAAAACCGCTTTTAGAACCAAATTTGGACTATATGAGTGGTTAGTGATGCCTTTTGGTCTCACTAATGCACCTAGCACCTACATGAGGCTTATGAATCATGTCTTAAGGGATTGTATAGGTAAATATGTAGTAGTTTATTTTGATGATATATTAGTGTATAGCCAAAGCCTAGATTCTCACCTAAGTCACCTTAGGGAAGTTCTCCTAGTGCTTAGAAACAATAGCTTGTTTGTTAATAGTGATAAATTTACTTTTTGTGTTGATAGCGTAGTCTTTTTAGGTTTTATAGTTAAAAAGAATGGGGTACAGACCCCGAAAAAATCAAAGCCATTCAAGAATGACAAATTACCCAAAATGTAGGAGAGGTTAGGAGTTTTCATAACAAGCTTTTATAGAAGATTTGTGCCTAACTTCTCAAGTCTAGCTTCACCACTCAATGAGCTAGTGAAGAAAGACACTCCATTTTGTTGAACCGAGAAGCAAGATCAAGCTTTCAAGAGGCTAAAAGCACAACTCACTAATGCACACTTTACCAAATTTTGCAAAATCTTTTGAGCTAGAGTGTGATGCATCGGGAGTAGGCATATATACTGTGTTGTTGCAAGGTGGACACCCAATTGCTTATTTCAGTGAAAAACTTCATGGTGCCACCTTCAACTACCCCACCTATGATAAGGAGTTGTATGCACTTGTGAGGGCCTTAAGGACTTGGGAGCACTATCTAGTTTCTAAAGAATTTGTCATTCATAGTGATCACGAGTCTTTAAAATATTTGAAGGGTCAGCATAAGTTGAAGAAACGTCATGCAAAATGGATGGAATTTCTTGAACAATTTCCTTATGTTATCAAATACAAGAAGGGCAATACAAACATTGTGGTTTATGCTCTTTCAAGGAGTCATGCCCTCTTTTCAAAACTTGGAGCACAAATTCTTGGATTTGAAAACATAACTGAACTTTACAAAGAAGATCATGATTTTGCATCCATCTTTGTTAAATGTGAACATAGAGCACAAGGAGGATTTTATGTGTCTGAGGGTTATCTTTTTAAAGAAGGAAAACTTTGTATACCTCAGGGAACACATAGAAAACTTCTTGTAAAAGAATCACATGAAGGAGGTCTCATGGGCCATTTTGGAGTTGATAAAACTCTAGAGCTTTTAAAAGGAAACTTCTTTTGGCCACATATGAGAAGAGACGTTCAAAGACATTGTTTTAGATGCATACCATGTTTGAAAGCTAAGTCTAAAACAATGCCTCATGGACTCTATACTCCTTTACCTTTTGCAAGTGCTCCGTGGGAAGACATTAGCATGGATTTTATTCTAGGACTTCCTAGGACAACAAGAGGTTTTGACTCCATTTTTGTGGTTGTAGATAGGTTTAGTAAAATGGCACATTTTATTCCCTACCACAAGGTGGATGATGCTAATAATATTTCTAAACTCTTCTTTAGAGAAGTGGTGATGGAAACCGTCCAGCCTCGTAACTTTCGACCAAGAAGATAGACGAAGATCGAGCTTTAATGAAGAGTTTGTAGAGTCTTCTTCTTCTTCTTAGCCTTGTAAAAATTGTATAGAGTAGTTAGGAAGTTTTTGGCCTTGTATTTTGGACCAAAGTAGAGAAAGATGTAAATAGAAAACAAAGTAAAGTGTAAAATAGTAAAAGATGGGTGCAAATAGAAATGTAGGCAAGGAAGGCATGAGTCTCCACGTGTCTTTTTCTTAATGGAGAGGATTTGCACCAATAAGGTGGTGACACTTATCACACTCTCATTTGAGAGTTTTTGAGAGACTTTCTCCTATAAATAGGAGTCTCTTATACATGTTTTTTTTTAAACTTGGAATTAGTAATGAAATGCTGCCTAATTTTGGCCATTCTACTTGTTCTTAAGTTCTCCCTAGGTTAGTCTCCTTCAAGACTTAACCTAGACTCTTTCCTAGTGAGTTGGCCTCAACTCTCACTCTCACAAATTTTTAACTCCATTTCAATCCATGGAAACTCCTCTTGAGATTCTTTAATGCTTCCGCTCCTCAAAAAGCTCTTTCATCATCCATCCAAAGAAGAAATTACAAAGATCACTATTAGAAGAAGAGCGTTTTTCCATCAAGTGGTAAGACTTCATGGGTTACCTAGAAGCATAGTTTCGGATAGAGATCTAAAATTTATAAATAATTTTTGGGGAACCTTTTGGGAAAGGCTTGGAACTAAACTGAAATTTTCAACTTCTTGTCATCCTCAAACAGAAGTTATAAATCAATCTCTTTCTACTATGCTTAGGGCGGTCATGAAGGTTAACCATAGATCTTGGGATGATTATCTTCCCCATATTGAGTTTGCATACAATAGAGTAGTTCATAAAACTACTAATATTTCTCCCTTCAAAGCGGTATATGGGTTTAATCCTCTTACTCCTTTAGATTTGTTGCCACTTCCTAATCCATAAGAGTTTGTGCATAAGGAAGGAGCTACAAAAGCTGAATTTGTTAAGAAAATGCATGAGAGGATTAAAGAACAAATACAACAACAAACAAAGAAATATATAAAACATAGCAATAAGGGGAAGAGAGAGATAATCTTTGAAGAAGGAGATTTGGTTTGGCTTCATCTTAGAAAGATAGATTTCCAACTAAGAGAAAGTCCAAACTTAGTCCCCGGGGTGATGGACCTTTCCAAGTCCTTAAGAGAATAAATAATAATGCATATAAGCTTGATTTGCCTACGGAGTACGGAGTACATGATACTTTTAATGTCATTGATTTAACTCCTTTTGTAGGTAATAATGAAAAAGAAGAAGAAGTGTACCGACCAGTCCTCGGGCATCGTTGACCACTAGTAACGATGGGGCCACGTAAGTTGGGTCCCACGAGCAGCGTGGGCCAGTGTCTCGCAAGGCACGAGAGCCAAAGTGCCGAGGAGTGGTCAGGAGTCGATCACCAAGATGTACTGATGTGTCCTCGACAGTATAGTGAGGGCGATGAGACATCGGACATCGGTGACTCAAACAACAGAGCTGGGCGACGAGAGGTGGATCCCAGACCACACACCAGTTATAACTTAGGGAGAAGCCTAGATCACGAGGGGTCCGTGCGTGTGGTGTGGATGACGTGTTCAAGCGTAACACCAGTAAAGAGCTACTATAACGACCTGTGAGGGTCACGTTCCAGGGGTGAGCTGCATGCATGGCACGTGGATAGCTAGGGCACTCCCAAGACGGATGGCCCCAAAGATTAGGAGCACAAGTTGGTACCCAGGTGGTCATCCCGTCAGAGGTTGCACTCCAGTAAGGGAGCCTTACGCGCTAGATTACCCTAAGAGTGAGTGATAGCGGCACTAAGGCACACCCTCAGTAAACCTAATAATGGTTAGCGAAATTAGTGGAAACCCTAGAGTATATAAAGGGTAGCATTAAACCTAATAAGGTACGTGATTCATACGTAGTTTTTACGCAAAACACACACAGATTACACAGGGGCTTTTGACAGCTTACTTTGGTGTTTCCTAGCCCTACGATGACTTGAGCGTCAGAGTGCAAACGGCCTCTAGGGCGCCCTTTGTCTTTGTGATTTCAGGTGTTTGATCGAAGGAAGGCACGAACGAAGACATAGAGAATTGGGCGTGTGATCGTCGTAGACGTACAAAGGCAATCGAGTCAATCGGTAGGAACATTTGGCGCCCACCGTGGGGCCCAATTTAAAACACTGTCCCATTCGCAAGAACGAAAAAGATCAAGAAAGATGAGAAACACGAGGCAGGGATCCGTTGCACCGAATGAAGGCGAAAGCCTCACCCTGCAACAAATCATGGAAACGATGCAGGCGCTCCAAGAAACGGTGGTTGCATCAAAAGCGGATCAAGAACGCATCCAGATAGATTTGGCTGCCTCGCTGGCAAGGAATGAGGAGTTGCAAAGAGCCAACGAGGAATTACGCAGGGACTTGCGCGATCGGGCAGGGGAACGTGAGGTGGAAGATCAAGAACTTGCGACACCACCTAGGGAATTCCCAATGCCATTCTCGCAAGCGATCATGGATGCCGTAATACCAACAACGCTTGTGGGGCCCAAAACCACCTTCACAGAGGTGGAGGACCCAAAGGCTCATCTCACGGCCTTCTACACGCAGATGATGCTGGTTGGGGGCTGTGACGCGGTGCGATGCAAGCTGTTCATGAGCACACTGGTGGGAACGATGATGGATTGGTTTATCAGCCTCCCTAATGGCCATGTTACGTCATTCGTGCTACTTTCAAAGTTGTTCAAAGAGCAGTATATCGTGAATCGGGCTCCCCCACCCATTTCTTACGACCTCTTTGACGTAAGACAATATCACGGAGAGTCCCTGAAGGAATTCCTCAATCGCTTTGGGGCGCAGATGGTGAAGCTGAACATCTAGGACGAGACCATGATGGTGCACGCGTTTAGGAAGGGCATTGTGCGGGGACCTTTCAACGAATCACTCATCAGGAACCGCCTCAAAACTTTCGGAGAGATAAGGTGTCGGGCGGTGGCTCACATTGTCGCAAAAGGTGAGGTCAGCGAGAAGCGCACATACGTTGTTCCCTTGTGCCCGCGAGCACCAGGTCGACCTCAGCCCCTGAGGGTGCATGAGGCAGCAACAGAGAAGAAGGCTCCAGCGAAGCAGCAACCTTATGCGCCCATAAAACCCCAAACTAGGGGATGCACGAGGGAGAATATACCATCGAGGCACAACTTCGTGGTAGAGCTGAAGGATTTGATCGCCATCCCAAACATAGCGGAGAGATTGAAGATACCCGCTAAGACCGACAAGAAGTTAGGGCCTAACAAGAACGCGTGGTGCAAGTTCCACCAAGCGTTTGGCTACCCCATACGTAACTGCTTGGCGGAGTCACAGGGAGCCCAGAACTTGAAAACTTCAGGAGAGGATCAGGGGCACGAGATACCCGTACATGGTGAGGTTCACACCATTGCGGGGGGTTTCTCAGGAGGAGGGTGCACTGCTTCCCAACGAAAGAAGTATGCACGAGCAGTAATGTCAGTGGAAGCACAAGAGGCAGATCACGCCCTAGACGTCGACCTTGTCTTTACCAAGGCCGACCTTCGAGATGTCGTTCCCTATGACAATGACCTGGTGGTGATCTCGGTAGTAACTGCTGGGAGGAAGGTACACCGTGTACTGGTGGATTAAGGAAGCTCGGCAGACGTGATGTTCTGGACGACCTTCAACAAGCTGCAGTTGTCCCTTGATCAGTTGAGGCCTTATACTGGCTGTTTGTATGGTTTCGCGGAAGACCAGGTGGAGGTGCGTGGGCACTTGGAGCTGATGATCACCTTCACAAATGGTATCGCGTCCCGGAGAACATCAGGTACCTCATTGTCAATGCCCCATCCACGTATAACATACTTTTGGGTAGACCTACGCTGAACAGGCTGAGGGCGGTGGCGTCGACAAGGCAACTTGGGCGGAAAAGTGATTACCATCAAGTCAGATCAGAAGGAGGCTAAGAGGTGCTACGAGAATAGCCTTAAGACCAAGAGAGGGGTGTTCATGGTCACTACCTGGGCACCACCAAGTGAAGAAGGGGTCGCCCCAGAAGAGATCACCCCAGAAGAGATCACCCCAGCAGAGATCGCCCGTGCATAGATCGCCCACGAGAGGCGACCTGAACCAGCAAAGGAAGTCATGGAGAGGGAGATTGGAGGTAGGACGTTCAAGCTTGGCAATTCACTAGGCCAAGCGGCAGAGGACCAGATAACCGAGGTCATAGTACGACATTTGGATGCCTTCGCGTGGTCCGCTTCGGACATGCCAGGCATAAACCCAAACTTCCTGTGCCACCGCCTCACTATGGACCCTAAGGTCAGGCCTGTCCGCCAGAGAAGAAGGAAGTTCAACAAGGAAAGGCGACAGGTCATAAAAGAAGAGACGAAGAAGGTGTTGGGTGCCGGCCACATAAGGGAGATCCAGTACCCTAAGTGGTTGCCAAACGTGGTCTTGGTGAAGAAGGCCAATGGGAAGTGGAGGATGTGCGTTGACTCCACCGACCTCAACAAAGCATGCCCGAAGGACTCCTACCCTCTACCAAGCATCGACGCCTTGGTAGACAGTGCCTCAGGCTGCAAGATGCTCAGTTTCCTGGATGCCTTTTCTGGGTACAACCAGATCAAGATGCACCCTAGGGACGAGTGCAAGACAGTGTTCATGACAGAGTTGTCTTGTTACTGTTACACAGTGATGCCCTTTGGGCTGAAGAATGTAGGCGCCACCTACCAGAGGCTGATGGACAGAGTGTTCGCGCCCATAGTAGGGCAAAGCGTGCAAGCCTATATGGACGACATGGTGGTGACCTCACTAGTGAAAGATCAGCATGTGGCTGATTTAAAAGAGCTATTTACTAGAATAGCTAAATACATACTGAAGTTGAACCCCGAGAAGTGTGTATTCAGGGTAGGAGTGGGTAAATTCTTGGGTTTCTTACTCATCGAGCATGGGATAGAAGCGAATCCGGAGAAGTGCACTGCAATCCTCGCGATGAGAAGCCCAATCTCAGTAAAGGAGGTGCACCAGTTGACAGGGTGGATGGTCGCTCTGTCTAGATTTGTATCAGCTGGAGAAGACAAGGGTCACCCTTACTTCCAGTGTTTGAGGAGCAACAACAGATTCATCTGGACCAAAGAGTGTGAAGAGGTGTTCCTCAAGTTGAAGGAGTACCTGACCAGTCCCCCAGTGTTGTGCAAGCCACAGCTGAGTACTCCATTTCGCCTACACTTCACTGTGATGGAGCGGGCGATCAGTTCGGTCTTTGTGCAGGAGCAAGACCAAGTGTAGAAGCCTATATACTTTGTGAGCAAAGTATTGCAAGGGCCCGAGGTAAGATACCAGGGCCTAGAGAAGGCAGCCCTGGCCGTGGTGTTCTCAGCAAGAAGGCTTCGCCATTATTTCCAGAGTTTTACAGTGGTGGTGATGATAGACCTGCCTATCCGCAAGGTCCTGCAAATACTGGATATGGCGGAAAGTATGGTACGATGGGCAGTGGAACTTTCAGAGTTCGATGTTCAGTACGAGCCCCGAGGTCCTATCAAAGGCCATGTTTACGCAGATTTTGTGGTAGAGCTCTCTTCGGCAGGTGCACACCAAGAGGAAGCCAACTTCCAGTGGGTGCTCTCTATAGACGGGTCCTCTAACCACCAAGGCAGCGGGGCAGGCGTCATTTTGGAGGGACCGAACGGGCTTTTGATCGAGTAGGCCCTACGGTTCTCTTTCAAGGCCAACAACAATCAGGCGGAGTACGAAGCCCTATTGCAGGCATACTGTTGGCGAAAGAGATGAGAGCGCAGAGTCTGTTGGTGAAGAGTGACTCCCTATTAGTCATAGGTCATGTGACTGGAGAGTACCAGGCCAGGGACCCTCAGATGGCTGCATACCTAGGGTATGTCCAGATCCTGAAGGGGTCATTCGCGATGTTCTAACTGGTGCATGTCCCAAGAGAGCAGAATGCCCGAGCTGACTTGCTAGCTAAGCTCGCCAGTTCAGGCAAGGGGGCCAGACAGAGGACGGTCATATAGGAAACCCTGAAGACACCTCGAGCTTTCACCGCAGATAACTGGGTGGGGGTGCATCAAGTCAACAAGACAAGAGGAGGGGCGAGGAGTCATCGGTCACTGACCCAGGAGACACTACAGACTCCCAAGGTAGGCATATACCCAATCTTGGGGGAGGAATCAATGCACGTTTGCCTAGTCGAAGGAGGAGAAACCTGGATGACACCCTACAAGCGCTACCTAGCCGACGGGATACTCCCGCTGGAACCCGCAGAATCCAGGAAAATCAAGAAAAATTCTGCCAAGTACACTCTCATTGATGGAGAGCTTTTCAGACATGGGTTCACCCATCCAACCTTGGTATGTGTAAGAGGAGACCAATGTGTATGAATAATGACAGAGCTCCACGAAGGGATATGTGGGAGTCATATCGGTGGACGATCTCTAACATCAAAGGCCATTCGTGCGGGATACTATTGGCCAACAGTAAGGGAAGACTGCACGAGGTACGCACAGCAGTGCAAGCAGTGTCAGCATTATGCTGACTGGCACAAGGCACCGCCAAATGAGCTCAGGTCGATTTACAGCCCTTGGCCTTTCCATACATGGGGAATCGACATCCTGGGGCCCTTTCCTTTGGCGATAAGCCAGATGAAGTACCTCGTGGTCGCCATAGAATACTTCACGAAGTAGATAGAAGCTAAGCCAGTGGCGTAGATCACGGCCCACAAGATCCAGCACTTCGTGTGGAAGAATATAGTGTGTCGCTTCGGGGTTCTGAAGCGCTTGGTGTCTGACAACGGCACACAGTTTGCAAGCTAACACCTGGGTAAGCTATGCTCATAGGTTGGAATAAAGCAGGTGTTCGCATCAGTTGAGCACCCCCAGACGAATGGGCAGGTCGAGTCTGCCAACAGAGTCCTGCTCAGAGGTCTGAAGAGAAGACTTGAGAAGGCCAAAGGAACCTAGGCAGAGGAGGTTCCTAGAATAGTGTAGGCTTACCACACCACCCCTAGTCCACCATCAGAGAGACACCCTTCAGCTTGGTGTATGGGTCGGACACGATGATTTCAGTAGAGATCCAAGAGAGCTCGCCACGTTTCTAGAACTTCGTGGCTGAAGAATCCAACGAAGAAAGAAAGGTGAACCTGGACCTACTAGATGAAGTCAAGGAGGAAACAAGAATCAAAGCTGAAGCGTTGAAGAGAAGGGTGGAGTACAAGTACAACTCGAAGCTGAAGCCTCGCCAGTTCTAGGTCGCCCACATGGTAATGCGGAAGGCCCACCCATATCAGCTAGAGAACAAGTTGTCCCCCAAGTGGACTGGTCCTTTCAGAGTGGCAGAGGCCTTTGGGAATGGAGCATACAGGCTTGAGACACTAGAAGGAGGCACGATTCCTCGTACATGGAATGCGGCTAACCTCAAGTTTTACTTTAGTTGAACAGTAACATTGTACATGGTTCTTAGAGGACGCTCTTTTTCCCTTATAAGGGTTTTTTAATGAGGTCACCCAATAAATTTCGATTAAAATATTTTCTCCAATTTTTGTTCAATTCAGATACGAACCTGTTCCCATGCGTTAGATGTCTCGAGTGTGGGAAAGGTAAGTTCGCAGAGAATACTTCCCCCCTCGAGTGAGAGCGTTAAGGTCGAACGAAGTGGTTCACCAGTTAAATCCTCCTTCACCTTTGAGTGAAGACGAGGTCAGATACGAACTTGTTCCCTTGCGTTAGAGGTCTCGATTGTGGGAAAGGTATGTTCGCAGAGAACACTTGCCCCCTCGAGTGAGAGCGTTAAGGTCGAACGAAGTGGTTCACTAGGTAAATCCTCCTTCACCTTTAAGTGAAGACGAGGTCAAATACGAACATGTTCCCTTGCGTTAGAGGTCTCGAGAGGGGAAAGGTAGGTTCGTAGAGATCACCTCCCCCCCTCGAGTGAGAACGCCAAGGTCAAACGAAATAGTTCATCAATGAAATCCTCCTTCATGAGGTCAATACAAGTTAGTATGCAAACCCCTGATACCCAACGGAGAGTATGCGGTAGAATGGGGCAGGGAAGCGTGCTACCCAAGGTTCAAACGTTTGTCGAAAAACGTTGTTAGAAGCATCAGCGTAAAGTGCAACAGTTAATGACCAGAGACAAAGAACGCAAGTTAAGCGGAATAGAAGAGCAACATTCAAACAGATCAAGATCAAGGAAGTTGAAGCAATTAAAAAATTTGGGGCATCTAAACAAAAAATCAAATGATGCATTCATAGATAAAAGAGGAATTGTTCGTTGGGAAACCAAATACAGCTTATGATGGTGGCGCCCTGGGCACAATCTACCCATCCACAACACGATTCGATGTCGCGAAGGGTGAGGCGTCCATCTCAGGGTGCGCACAGGCAACCTAAGCAAGGGCGTCCTCGAACCCCGCAGCATATGCATCGGCCGCGTCCTCAATCAGCTCAGCGTCAGCTTTCTTGAAGTTTTCGGCTTGTTGGGTAAGCTCCGCCTCCACACGGCCAAGCTGCACCTCCCGGTTGGTGGCCCTTTCTTTAAGCTTTGCCATCTTGGCCTTCGTTGCCACTGCCTCTTCCTCAAGCTCCACCACTCTAGTGGGCAGAGGCAAGACCCTCGACTCAAGATCGGTGTAATCTTGACCTTTGTTGTAAAGCCTTTTCTTGGTCTCCCTTTCAGACTGGCGGAGGCTGCTCAGTTCCTACTCCAAAGCGGTTTCGCGATTGGTGAAGACTTCGACCAGTTGAGCCAGTTGTTCTTTCTTTTTCTCCTCCGCCAGAGTTAAGTCCTCTTTAGCCTTTGCCTCCACCAAGGGTAGTTGCTGCTTCATTACCTCAGCCCTATTGATGTGAGCGTTTGCTTGGGCAAGGAGCTCGCCGAAGCCAAGGCCCAAGTGTTCCCTGGCCACATCCTCGTCCGCCTCCAGCGCTGCCCCTCATTGAAACCCTTTGAGGGCATGCTGAAGGATAGCAGGAAGCTCGGGTACAGGTGGGGTTTGCCCAGGAGCACTCTCACCACCACCTTCGAGTGTGAGGAGGCCAAGAGGTGAAAAAGCACTTGGTGGGTGCTCCCCGAAAGAAGTAAGGCGGCCAGCAGTGGTAAAGTGAGAGGTCTTGATATGATTCCACTAGCCAGATAGAGATGATTCTTTGACATTCTATGGAATCAACTTGAGTTGGAGATAGCTTAGGCACTTTTAATAGAATTGGATCAAGGTTCTATGTTTCAAGAACTCACCAAAACTTGCACCAAACACC